>Ga0209062_1000280_pt1 | contig 187092 bp, 177 predicted proteins | sample Coa_R2_2_FD_187158 | JGI IMG/M metagenome (GOLD analysis project Ga0209062, IMG submission 187158) | Surface soil microbial communities from Centralia Pennsylvania, which are recovering from an underground coalmine fire - Coalmine... | ecosystem: Environmental > Terrestrial > Soil >...
AGGTGTCATGCGAAGGCTCCTGGGAATGTTGGATTGGTCTATTGGGATAAACCTGATCCAGTTTCTCAGGAGCCTCGCGCCAGTTCATTCGCGATCGCAGACGGTTACCGCGAAGCGGTTTAGTTCATTCGATCTCAGCTTTAGTCGGTAGTACCGGCTGAGCGGCCCCGTTTCCTCGGGAGTTCGCGAAACCTATGTTTCAGGACCCGAGGTAGAATGAGGATCGTGAAATACGATCAACTAGGCAACACTGGAGTTTTTGTTTCTCGTCTATGCCTCGGCGCCATGACGTTCGGCGGCAAGGGCGGCATCTTTGAGGTGATTGGCGGGCTGGGCCAGTCGGAAGTGGACGGACTGGTCGGCACTTCGCTGGACGCCGGCATCAACTTCTTCGACACCGCCAACGTATACTCTTACGGCGAGTCGGAGACCATGTTGGGCAAGTCCTTGGGGGCGCGCCGCAAGGACGTGGTGATTGCAACCAAAGTTTTCGGTCGCATGGGGCAGGGCGCGAATCAAGTGGGCCTCTCACGCCTGCACATCATGCAGTCCGTGGAAGCCAGCCTTAGCCGGCTGGGTACAGACTACATCGACCTGTATCAAATCCACGGCTTCGATCCGGTCACACCACTCCAGGAAACGCTGAGCGCGCTTACCGACCTGGTGAGGCAAGGCAAGGTGCGCTACATCGGCTGCTCGAATCTCACGGCGTGGCAGATCATGAAGGCGCAGGGTATCTCGGCCATGCAGCGCCTGGAAAAATTCGTAACGCTTCAGGCGTACTACTCGCTGGCCGGACGCGAGCTGGAGCGCGAGATCGTTCCGATGCTGCTGGACCAGAAGATCGGGCTGCTGGTGTGGAGCCCACTGGCTGGAGGTTTCCTGTCGGGTAAATTCACGCGCGCGGGCGCCGCGGACAACTCCGCGCGGCGCGCGAAGTTCACGTTCCCTCCGGTCAATTTGGAGAAAGGTTACGACATCATCGACGCCATGGGTGCCATTGCTGCGCGGCGTAACGCCACCGTGGCGCAAGTCGCGCTGGCCTGGCTGCTGCATCAACCCTCGGTGAGCAGCGTGATTATCGGCGCCAAGAGCATGGCGCAGTTGAAGGACAATCTGGGCGCGGTGGATGTGAAGCTCGAAGCCGAAGACCTGAAGCAGTTGGACGAGGTCAGCAAACTCGCTCCCGAGTATCCCGGATGGATGCTTGGCACTCAGGGATCCGACCGCAGGCCAGGGCAGACGCGCGACTGGTCGCGGTTCGTCGCCAGCGCGAAGTAGCTTGCAAGACGCGGGCGCCCTGCGTTCTGCTCTCAGAAATCGCGGTTGGAAGGCTGTGCAATACTCAGTACATTGTGCGCTGGATATTGTTGTTGAGTTGTGCTTCGTTTGCGCTGGCGCAGACCCCGGCGGCCGACGAGCCCGCGCCGGCCGGCGACCCGGTTCTCGGCCAGCAGCGGTTTGAATCCCAATGCGCGCTCTGCCACGGCCAGGATGGCAGCGGTGGGCGCGGGCCGAACTTGCGGCGGCCGAAATTGGATCACGCGCCGGACGACGAAGCCCTGCGGAAGGTGATTGCCGACGGCATCCAACCCGAAATGCCTGGCGCATGGCAGCTCTCGCCGCACGAAGTGGCGAGCGTGGCGGCGTATGTCCGCAAACTCGGCGCAGTACCGCCCGAAGCCGTGCCCGGCGATGCCGCACACGGCGAACAGATCTACAAAACGAAGGGCTGCGCGAATTGCCATATGATCCGCGGCGTGGGATCTGGATTCGGCCCGGAATTAACTGAGATCGGCGCGCGACGCAGTGTCGCGCATCTGCGCGAATCCATCGTTGCGCCCGAAGCGTCCGTGCCGGACCGCTTCATGTTGGTGGAGGCCGTTACCGCGAGCGGCGCGAGCGTGCGCGGCCTGCGCATGAACGAAGATACGTTCACCATCCAGATCAAAGACGCGAAGGGACAATTTACGAGCTACCGCAAAGCGGATTTGAAAGAGCTGCGCAAATTACGCGGCAAGAGCCCGATGCCGTCCTATCAAGGCGCGCTCACGCCGGAAGAGTTGACCGACTTGGTCGCGTATCTGGCCGGCCTGAGGAGCAAATCATGAAGGCCGTCTCTGCCGGGTTTGGTGCTGCCGCCCTGTTCGCTTCGATTCTCGCAGCGCAGGTCCCTTATGAGCGCATCGTAAACGCCGATCGCGAGCCAGGAAACTGGCTCACCTATTCGCGCAATTATCTGGGCCAGCGCTTTACGCCGCTAAACCAGATCACCCCGGCGAACGTCACGCAGCTCAAGGTGAAGTGGGCTTATCAGTTCGACGTGCCGAACAATGAAGTATCGCCGATTGTGGCCGATGGCGTCATGTACGTTACTGGCCCGAACCGCGCGGCGGCGCTCGATCTGAAAACTGGACGCGAGCTGTGGCATTGGCGGCGGCCGATTCCCGCCGACTACCAGAACATCGGGTTCGGGCGCGTCAATCGTGGCCCCGCGATTTTGGACGACAAACTGTTCGTCGCGACGCTTGACTGTTATCTTGTGGCACTGGATATCAAGAGTGGCCAGGAACGCTGGGCTACCCAGGTGGCCGATTATAAGCCGGGCTACAGCATGACGCTGGCGCCACTGGCCTATCGCGGGAAAGTCGCGGTCGGAATTAGCGGCGGAGAGGCCGGTATCCGCGGGTTCGTCGATGCCTACGACGTAAACACCGGAAAACGCGCATGGCGCTTCTATACCATTCCTGGCCCGGGCGAAGCGGGTCACGATTCGTGGAAAACCGACGCATGGCAGACTGGCGGCGGTTCCACTTGGGTGACGGGCGCCTACGATCCCGAAGCCAATCTGCTGTATTGGGGCGTCGGAAATCCTGGACCCGATTGGAACGGCGATCCGCGCCCCGGCGATAACCTTTACACCTGCTCGCTGGTCGCGCTGGATGGCGACACCGGCAAGATTCGCTGGCATTTCCAGTTCACGCCCCACGATACTCACGATTGGGACGCGGCGCACGTTCCGGTCCTGTTCGAAACCACGATTCGCGGTCAGAAGCACAAAGTGGTGGCGAACGCAAACCGCAACGCCTTCTACTATGTGCTGGATCGCGAGAACGGGCAGTTTCTTGCCGGGCAAGCGTATTCCAAGCAAACCTGGGCCAAAGGCCTCGACGACGGCGGCCATCCGATGGTGATTCCGGGTACTGAGCCGAGCGATGAGGGCACACTGGTTTGGCCGAACCTGAATGGCGCCACAGTCTGGTTCAGCCCCTCCTACAGTCCAGCGCTGGGATTGTTCTACGTCGCGGTTCGGGAGACCGGCGCGACATATTTCAAGCGCGAAGCCGACTACAAACCCGGGACATTCTTCGCAGGCGGAGGACAGCGCGAGCTGCCTCCAGATGATGTGTGGGGCGCCATCCGCGCCCTGGATGCCGCGAGCGGGAAACTGGTGTGGGAGTTCAAGCTAAACTCGCCGCCCTGGGCCGGCGTTCTTTCTACCGCGGGCGGGCTGGTGTTCAGCGGTACCACCGAAGGCAACTTCTTCGCCCTGGACGCCAAGACCGGCAAGCCCCTGTGGGACTTTCAAGCCGGCGGCGGCATCGGAGCGAATCCGATTTCGTTCCTGATCGGCAATCAGCAGCACGTGGCCATCGCCGCCGATCGCGTGTTGTACGTCTTTGGGCTGTAGTTAATCCCCCATCGTCCGACCCGCGAGATCTAGCAACAGACCGGCTTTTGGATACGCACTCCGCACAGTTCGGCAAGGCGTTCCTCGGTGGCCTTCACCCGCTCGGCCGCCAGATTGAGGGCGCGGCGAAGGACCTCCATGCCCAATTCCGGATCGGCCTTGAGCGCGATGGCAAGATCGCTGCCGTCGATTCTCAAGGCGCGGCAATCCTCCCGGGCGCGGACCTGAAACAGCGTATCGTGATGTTCCAATAGCGACGACCAGCCAAACGCCTCGCCTGGGCCAAGTGCCTGAATACACACCGCGTAGGCTCGCGTACTGACTTCGACGCAGACCGTGCCTTCGAGCAGCAGGTAGAAGTACTGGGACTGCTCGCAGGCAGTTAAAACCAATTCATTTTCTGTAAAGTGAACTTCCTGGGCTAGCCCAACTAATTTTTCCGCCTGGGAGTCGGGGAGGCCAGCAAAGAAACTGTGTTCTTTCACCGAGGGGGTTAGTGTCATATCACCCAACCTGATTTTTGGACCTTTCTAAACAAACGGCCGACCGAAGATGGAGGATCGGCGACGTTTGGGCTGCAAGTCCGGGGCCAGTGATATTCCGGGCCGCGCTATACCGCGCAAAACGCGATAATACGGGTATGCTTCGGCTCGCACTGTGTGTCTCGCTCGCGGCTGGTTTGCAGGCTGCTACGCCGCTCTATCAAAGTTCGTTTGAAAGCCAAGCAACGGGTTGGACTGCGGTCCGGGGAACCGGCGCTCCCGACTCTTCCGTGGCTTATCACGGCCGGATGTCGATGCGAGTAGAGGCGGGATCGAGTCAGGACGCATGTCTCCGGTCGGCTCCGATTGCCCTCACAATCGGCAAGCGTTACGAACTAAACGGCTGGATCCGCACTGAGCAGCTCAAGGTGCGCGATCTGGATCGCACGCCCATCGCCATCGGGGCAGCTCTGACCATGGCCTCTTTGCCGTTCGACCTGCACTCGGAGTCGGTCGGCGGCACCCGCGACTGGACGCGCGTGCACTTGCGTTTCACCGCCACGCGCGCTCAAGACGCGATCCTGTTGACTGCGGGAACCGGCGGGGCGTTTCAAGGCAAGGCATGGTTCGCTGGCGTGAGCATCGACGAAGCTTCGGACCGGCCGGAATGGCCGGCGCCTGAGGCGGTCGCACAATACGGCCCTGCCTACCGGTATCCAACCGGTGGATGGATCTATTTGCATATCGAGGGCCAGCCCTATGAGCGCGGCTACCAGCATGGCCGCCTCATGTCCAAGGAAATCGTCCAGTACATGGCCCGCTGCGCCGCCGAACTGGATCGCAACGGCAAGAGTCAGAGCTGGAACCTGGCGCGCACCACCGCCGGGGCACTGTTCCTGCGCGGCTTCGATCGGGAAATCCTGGAGGAGATGCGCGGTATTGCCGACGGAGCTTCTGATGCCGGCGCGCGCTGGGAGGGTAGGCGGCTGGACCTCACCGACATGGTGGTCGTGAACACCACGGTGGAAATGGGCGAGCTGAACGAGGCGCTGCAGGTAACCCCGAACGGTCTCGAAGGTTTAGGCTTGCACTCGCCGAATTATGCCGGCCGCGACCTCGCGCCGGCCGACCACTGCAGCGCTTTCGCCGCCACCGGCAAAGCGACTCGCGACGGCCGCATGGTGATCGGACACGTAACCTGGTGGCCGCTCACGCTGGCCGAGCAGACCAATGTAATGCTGGATCTCAAACCGGTTTCCGGCCATCGCGTGTTGATGCAAAGCTATCCCGGCGGCATCGAGAGCGGCACCGATTGGTATCAGAACGACGCCGGAATCGTGCTGACAGAGACCACCATCGACCAGAGCCCCTTCAATCGTGAAGGGACACCGGTCGCGTATCGCGCGCGAAAAGCGATTCAGTATGCCGACAGCATCGATAAGGTGGTCGAGTATCTCGGAACCAGGAACAATGGCCTGTACACCAACGAGTGGCTGATCGGCGATGCGCGCACCAACGAGATCGCGATGTACGAGCTGGGCACCTACAAAACGCGCCTGTACCGCAGCTCTAAAGACGAGTGGTTTGGCGGCACCGAGGGATTCTATTGGGGTGACAACAACGCGAAAGATCTGAGCGTGCGGCTGGAGGAACACCCGGATCCGCAATCTGCGCCCGCGTTTGTTCCTTATGTCCCCCAGCCGCGGGATTTGAAATGGCAGGAGCTGTATCGCGAGTATAAAGGCAAGATCGACGAGCAGTTCGCGTTTCTCGCGTTCCGGACCGCTCCGCTGGTCAGTCCCACGACCATGGATGCCAAGGTCGCCACGGCAGACATGGCGTCGCGAATGATGGTGTGGGCGGCCTTCGGAAAACCGAATCAACGCGAATGGGTTCCTTCGCGGGCGGAGAGACAAGAATACGCAAAAAATGACGGCATCTACGCGTCGGGTTACCGAATGATCGAGGCAAACCCTCACGCGCCGGATGCGCAAACTAGGTCGGCGGCGTCCAAGCTTTCAGCTCCCCGCGAATCGTTTTCCGAATATCAGTTGTGGAAAGGCTGGGTGCTGCCCGCAACCGACGCCGATACCTGGCTGGCGGCGGGCGCCTCGGCATATTATCGTGATTTGCAGTCCCAGGATGTTGAGCGCGAAATAAAAGCCCGCTGGGCCGACTACAGGGCTGCAAGCGCCGAGCCGGGCGATCCCATCCAGCATTTCCGCCTCGAAACGGACAGAGGCGCTCTGTTCCTGCACTCCTTACGCCGCGACATGGGGAATGACCGCTTTCTCGGGCTGATGAAGAATTTCTTTGCCGCGCATGCCGGGCAGGCCGTCAGCGCGCAGGCTTTCTTGAATGAAGCCGGTGTTGAGTTCAAGATGCCGCGCGATCCGGGCGGCGCGATGTACCTGGCATCCGAGATCCGGCGGCGGCTCCCCAGCGCCTTGATCGTTTATGGAACCGTGACGGATGCGGGCGCGAATCGTTATGCGGCCGAGCAGCTTCAGACGCAGTACCTGGGTTCCTACGAAAGCGCCGTGCCGGTGAGGAAAGATTTCGAAGTGACCGATGCCGAGCTTCGCTCGCACGACGTGATCTTCGTCGGCCGGCCCGAGAACAATTCAGCTCTCGCAGCCTGGAGCGATAAGATCGGGCTGGATGCGCGGGGTGCCATGTTCCGCATCAGCGGCCTAGCCTACACTTCTGGCACCGAGGCGCTGGCGCTCGCGGCTGCGAATCCCATGGACCGGTCGCATATGGTACTGGTGCTGGCCGGAAACGATGCGCTCAGCACGGTCTTAACCGTCAAGGCCGGCCTGCCGCCGGCTCAGTATGCAATCTACGATTCAGGGGAACAGACCGGATCGGGCTTTCTCAACTAGGTTGTAGCCGCTATTTGTCTCCGTGCCGCGGCAGCCGCCGGGCGAATATCGCGCTGTAACCAAGCAGCGCCGATCGCTGTGAGATACTGAATCCGGTGCAGGTCCCGACCGGGAGGCGACCCATGGTAGACCGCAGAAATTTCCTGAAAACGGCCAGCGCGGCCGGCATTTCGCTCGGCATGGCTGGCTCGGCACTGGCCGGACGCGGCGCTACACTCAGTAACCGCGTGCTCGGCGCCAACGACCGTATCAACCTCGGCGTGATCGGCGTCGGGGGCCGCGGCAGCGATGACGCGAAATCTTTCCAAAAATACGGCGACGAGCACAATGCCTGCCAGATCGCCGCCGTCTGCGACGTGTACGAAAAGCGCAAGCGCGCCGCCGCGGAAAAATACAACTGCAAAGGTTATCTCGATTACCGCGAAGTCCTCGCCCGCGACGATATCGATGCCATCATCATCGCCACTCCAGACCATTGGCACGCCAAAATCGCCCTCGATGCCATGGACCATGGCAAGGATGTCTATCTCGAAAAGCCGATGTGCCACACTAACGAGGAAATCCGGCAGTTGGTCAACACCGTCAAGGAGACCAAACGCGTGCTGCAGGTCGGCTCTCAGACCACCTCCGGCGATCAGTGGTGGAAAGCGCGCAAGGCCATTGCCGACGGCATGATCGGCCAAATGATCATGAGTCAGGGTTCCTACCATCGCAATTCCATCGAAGGCGAGTGGAACTGGAAAATCGATCCCGGCGCCGGCCCAGACGGTAAAGGCGACGACTACATCGATTGGAAGACCTGGCTCGGCCCGGCATCCAAGCGGCCATGGGATCCCGACCGCTTCTTCCGTTTCCGAAAATATTGGGATTATTCGGGCGGCACCGCCACCGACCTCTTCTATCACGTGGTCGCGCCACTGAACATTTGCTGGGGTGAAGCCCAATTCCCGTCCCGCGTGGTTGGCACTGGCGGCAATTACGTTTTCAAAGATGAGCGCGAGGTGCCCGACACATTCATGCTGGTGGCCGACTATGCGGCCGGACACTCGCTCGTGCTGAGTTCATCCATGGCCAACTCGCACCACATCCCCGGCTTGATTCGCGGACACGAGGGTACGATTATCATGGTCGAAAATGGCCAGTTCGAGAGCCGCGCCGAATACATTACCGTAATCCCGGAACTGGTGCGCGATCCGAAAACTCGTGAAAAGGTTCCGCTGAAAGCCGAGTACGCATCCAAGTTCGGCAGCGAGCCCATCCAAATCCCCGTCGATCAGACCGACATGATGACTGCGCATATCGAAAATTTCCTAACCTGCATCCGCACCCGCGAAAAACCGCACCTGGATGTCGAGACCGGCGCGCGCGCCCAGGCGGTCATCAACCTGTCGGTGGAAAGTTACCGTGAAGGCCGCGTTCTCTATTGGGACGAGAAGAGCTGGAAGTCTTCGCCCAAACCGGTGAAGGCTTAACGGCACGCGGAAGCGCGCGCAAGATGCGGCTGGCACTTTTCGGCGGAACGTTCGATCCGATTCACAACGCTCATGTGACGGTGGCGCGCGAAGCCGCCGACCAGTTTCATCTGGACGAAGTGTGGTTCGTACCGGCAGCCCACCCGCCGCATAAGCCTGACTATATGCGCGCCAGCTATGACGACCGCCTTCGCATGGTGGAGTTGGCCTGCCGCGCCGACCCGCGCTTCCGCGCCTCGAGCTTGGAATCCGGCCCGCAGAAAAGTTATTCGATCGACACCGTCGAGAAGGTCCGTGCCCTGGGCCAGGAGCCGTTCTTTATCATCGGAGCGGATGCGTTCGCCGAAATCGGTACCTGGTATCGCTGGCGCGATCTGCTGCGGATAACGGAGTTCATTGTCGTCACGCGTCCTGGACATTCCTATACCGCGCCGGAGGGCGCGCGCGTGCACCGCCTCGACACGGTCGCACTGCCGATTTCGTCCTCGGAAATTCGCCGCAAACTCGCCCAAGGCGAGACGCCCGGCGAGCTGCCGCCGGATGTCGCAGCTTACATCGCGCAAAAGGGCCTGTATCGCTCCGCGAAAAAAATGGTGGGTCGCTGATGAACAACAGTTTTTACGAAGAGTTCAAGATTCGCGGCAGGGACTTGTTGGATAGAATCAAGGCCCTGGTGCACGAAGGCAACGTCCGCCGTATCATTTTGAAGGACGAAAGAGGCCAGACCTTTATGGAAATACCGCTCACCGTGGCAGCGGTCGGCACTCTCGCGGCTCCGCTCGTGGCCGCGATCGGCGCGCTCGCTGCATTGGTGGCCCACTTCACGGTCGTGGTGGAGCGCACCGGAGAGCCGCCCTCCACTCCTCCGGCCAGCTAGCCGGTCCACCTTTTCGGCCCCCGGCGTGCAATCTCATCATCAGCATGCCGGTGGTAGAAACGAAATATTTCGGTCTGATGGATTACCGCGAAGAAACGGTCTTCCATTTCCCGTTGGGCCTGCCCGCTTTTGACCACGAACGGCGCTTCGTGCTCGTCGAAATTCCGGACTATTCTCCCTTGGTCTTTTTGCAAAGCCTCCAGGAGCCGACGCTTTGTTTTCTTGCGCTGCCGGTACTTACGATCGATCCCGCCTACGATTTGGCGCTTTCAGCCGAGGAGCGCGCAATCCTGGAACTGGACAAGGATGCCTCACCCGGCGCGGGCGATGTCCTCGTGTTAGCGTTACTTTCCTTGCACGACGGATTTTCGGCCACCGCCCAATTTAATGGCGCCGATCGTTGCCAATCTGAGAAACCGGCGCACGGTGCAGTCAATCCGCGTGGATCAACGGTATTCGCACGAGCATGCCTTCGAGATTGCAGATTTTGCTGCGAATTGTGAGGCGCCATGCTAGTGCTGAGGCGCCGCGCCGGCCAATCCGTGTTGATCGGCGACGATATCGAGATCGAATTGCTGGAACTGACGGCGCACGGTGCAAAGCTCGGCATCCGCGCGCCGCGCGAGACTGTTGTTTTGCGGAAAGAGCTGAAGATCACGCGCGAGCAGAACGCCCGCGCCGCACAAGGCTTTGGCTCCTGTGACCCGCACAAGACGTTTCAACAGTTCTCCCGGGTGTCCACGCTCTCAAACTCGGGCGAACCGAAGCCGGGCCGGTTGCCTGTGGTTTGAACGACCAGGCCTTAAAAATCCACCTTCTTGTTGATGAATTCGCCGTCCCGAAGCTGAACGTCGAATTCGAGGAACGCTCCGTTCCGGCTGACCTTAACGCGATAGTTTCCCGGTGGATAGTTGAACAGCGCCGGTGTGCGTCTGGCTTGCGTCTCGCCGTTGATTTCGATGCTGGCGCCGGGGGGACTGGATGTAATGCTTAACGTCCCGCCGGCTTTGCTCAATTGCAGGAAAATCTCCCGCTCGTCCGGCACGCTGAAAATACGCGGGTACGGCCGATAGCCTTCCATGCGGGCGCTCAGCGAGTGCCGCCCCGGGCTCAGCGACATCAGACAAGGCGTTTTGCAACTCTGCTCGGAATTGCCGTCGATGGTCAATTGGGCATTGGCAGGCTCGGTTACGAACTGTACTTGCTGTTCCACTCCCGGTTTCGGAATGTTAACCGGCGGAGCCGAACGCGCCCGCGCCGCCTGGTCCCGCGGACGATCTATTGGTTCGTCATCGGGTGCCCTGGAAGGCTTGTTCGGTGCGGCGTCCGCCGTCACCGGCGTCTCCGGCTTGGCCGGTTCCGTTGCCGGCACAGCAGGCCGGGTGGATTCCGGCGCAGTTGCCTGGGGTCGATTGGGCGTCTGGGGCGCAGCCGCGGCCGCAGGCGCATCGCCGATCGGACTCGGCTTCGACGCCGAAAAGTCCTGCTGCGCCTGAGTCGAGCTTGGCGGAGCCGGTTCGCTGTAGCGGCTGAAAAGGTACTTTTGCGCGCCGAACAAAACCAGCCCCACCAGCCCGATGCCTACCAGCATCCATACCAGGCTCCTCACGATGGGGTTGCGATCGCTCCGTTCCCGCTCCGTTGTGCTTAGGAAATCCGGCGGCGGAATAGGCGCGGCCGGCTCCAGCTCGTTGGCGCGAGTCACGCGCGGCGGCTCGGCCGCGGGATTGGCCGTTACCCCAGCACCCGGCAGCCCTCCCCCGACAGTCGGCAGCGTCTGCGCCACCGTTCTCGGCAGGGCATGCCATTTCGGATTCACGTCGCACGCTACCTCCAGCGCCTGCACAAATTCGGAACAATTCGAATAGCGCTCCGAAGTCGCCTTCGAGAGGGCCTTGCGCAAGACCGATTCCACTTGCGGCGCCAGCGTCGGATTCAGGCGCTGGGGCGGCACCGGATCTTCCCGCACAATCCGGAACAGCAGCGCCGGCAATTGATCCGCTACAAACGGTTTCTCTCCGGTCAGTACCTCGTAGGCCACCACGGCCAGCGAAAACTGGTCCGCCCGGCCGTCCACCGCGTGCCCTTGCACTTGCTCCGGAGACATGTAATTGGGGGTGCCCATCATGACCCCGGCGTGCGTCATCTGCTGCGACAGGATCTTAGCGACCCCAAAATCCGCTATTTTCGCTGTTGTCCCTTCGTGAATCAGAATGTTGGCGGGCTTGATATCCCGGTGGACAATTCCCTTCTTGTGCGCGTAGTCCAGCGCGGTCGCCGTTTGCCGCAGGACCGAAAAGATGGTTTTCTGATCCAGCGCCTGCTGATCGTTTAGAATTTTCTCGAGCGACGGCCCATCCACGCACTCCATGAAGATGTAGGCCAGCCCGTCTTCTTCGGCGATGTCGTAGATGGTGACGATATTCGGATGGGACAAAATGCCGGCCGACTGGGCTTCCCGGAATAGCCGCTCGCGCATCCGGTCGCGCTCGCCCGCGTCCGTAATGTCCGTTAAACGGATGGTTTTAATGGCTATGATCCGGCCGATCGCCGGATCTTGGGCACGGTAGACGACGCCCGTTGCACCGCGTCCGAGCTCGCCCAAAATTCGGTAACGGCCGATCTGCACAATGCTGACCTGATTTTAACAGGTTGAACCGATCCACCTCGGAACACCGGCGCATCGCGCCGGAAATCGAGCCTCGCCTGCCCCGCCGGTTCATCCTCGCCAACCCTGCTTCTTGACCGTTCGTCCGGCCATCAAGTACATTGAAGAACTGATCCCAAATGTTACCTAACGAAACCCACGAATCCGCCGTGGAGCTGTCGCCCACGCGCCGGAATTTCTATATCGCATTCGTCAATGGCGCCATGGGTCTGATCGGCTTGGCGCTCGCAATACCCGCGGCCATTTATTTACTGATTCCACCTAAAGCACGCAAAGCCAGCCAGTGGGTGAAGACTGCCGATCTCGCAAGCATCCCCACCGGCAAGCCGACCGAGATCTCCTTCCAGCGCACCCGCGCCGACGGCTGGCAGCTGATTACCGAGAAGGCCACCGCCTGGGTCGTGAAGGAGCCCAATAACCAGGTGGTCGCCTTTACGCCCAATTGTACGCATCTCGGCTGCGCCTACCACTGGGACGACGCGACCCACACGTTTATCTGTCCCTGCCATACATCTTATTTCTCGATTGACGGCAAGGTGCTGGGCGGTCCAGCCCCGCGGCCGCTCGATCGTTATCAGATAAAAGTTGAGGCGGGTGTGCTTCAGATCGGCCCTCCGGAGGCGCATGCGTAAAATCGTCGAATGGCTCGAGCACCGCACGGGACTCGAGACCGCCATCAAGAACTTTCTTTACGAAGACATCCCCGCTTCCAGCGGCTGGCACCAGATCATCGGGAGCGCGGCCGTCTTCTTCTTCATCATCCAGATCTTTACCGGCGGCCTGCTGGCATTTAACTTCGCCCCGACTCCCGGCGATTCCTGGAACAGCGTCCGCTACATCATGACCGAGCTGACCGGCGGAAAGCTGATCCGCGGCCTGCATCACTGGGGCGCCAGCATGATGCTGATCATCGTCGTGTTGCACATGACGCAGGTGTTCCTCTACGGCGCTTATAAGAAGCCGCGCGAGGCCACCTGGATGCTTGGCGTTGTGCTGCTGCTGATCACGCTGGTGTTCGGACTCACCGGCTATTTGCTCCCTTGGGACAACCGCGCGTACTGGGGAACCGTTGTCACCACACAGATCACTGGGTCGGCGCCCGTCTTGGGACCCTACTTAGTCCGGCTGCTGGGAAGCGAGGACGGCGTAAGCCGTGTCACTTTCTCGCGTTTCTACGCAATGCACACCACCTTGCTGCCGCCACTGCTGATGATCCTGATCGGTATTCACATTTACCTGGTCCGCAAGCATGGCGTTGCGCCGGCGGTGGGCGATACGGCTCCGCGCCGCAAATTCTTCCCCGAGCAAGTTTTCAAGGACACAGTGGGCGTTGCGCTGGCGTTCATTATTCTGTTTACGCTTGCGGTCGTGGCCGAAGTGCCACTGGGCCGATTGGCGGATCCGACCGATACCTCGTTCATACCTCGGCCCGAGTGGTACTTCCTGTTCCTGTTCCAAACTATCAAGTTCTTTAAGGGACCCATGGAAGTACTGGGCGCGGTGGTTCTGCCCGGCCTCGCGGTGCTGGTTCTGTTCCTTATTCCGTTTATCGATCGCGGGCCGATGGTTCGTCTCGGGAAACGCACGTTTGCGTTCGCAGTCGCTGGCTTGGCGGCCATCGCCTGGACCGGCCTCACCACCGCTGCCGTCATGACGACCCCTCCCAATCCGGAAGAGAACGGGTTGATCGAACAAACCTCCGAGAGCGCGACATCGATTCAAGCTTGGCAGCATTTGTCACCGCAGGAATTGGAAGGCTTAGCGCTGTTCCGGAAGGAGAACTGCAAGGCCTGCCACCAGGGCGCCGGCAAGCAGGGAGTAGGTCCGGATCTGGGCAAGATGCCCGCCGAGCATCGTAATGCGGCGTGGCTCGTCCCGCATTTCCAGAATCCCTCCAAAATTGTGCCCGGCAGTTCCATGCCTCCAGTGCAACTCAAAGACGCAGAGTTGAACTCGCTTTCCGCTTTCGTGATGAAGCTCACGCCGGAAAACGAAGACTCCATCATGGCTGCGCCCGATTACGTAGTCCAAGGCGCGCTGGTGTACCAGCAGAACCACTGCGATTCCTGCCATCAGGTCTCCGGCGTCGGCCAGAAGCTCGGCCCGGCGCTGGATGGAGTTGGACAGCGCCACGATCGCGCCTGGCTCGAACAACACTTCCGCGACCCGCAAGGAACTTCCAAGGGCACCATAATGCCGCCCTACAAATTCAGCGACGCGGATATGGACGCGATCTGCAAATACCTGCTCCAGCTTCCGAAAGCGAGCTAGATTCCTTGACGTAGCCGGCGTCTCGCTGCGTCAGGATCGTTCTAAACCGCTCCAGCTGCTGTGTGCCGCCCTGCATCCCGCACCGCGTCGGCCACCTGTTGATATGCCTGGGCAGCCTGCGGCAGCACGCCCGCCAGCGAGAAGAAGGGGTGAATCATCCCCGCATAACGCTTCATGGCCACGGCGACCCAGGCGTCCTGAAGCCGCTTGGCATAAGCCTCGCCTTCATCGCGCAGCGGATCGCACTCGGCCGTGATCACTAAAGCCGGCGGGAGCCCTCGGAGGTCGGGCGCCAGAAGGGGCGAGGCGTACGGATTGCGCGCATCTTCCGGCCGCGCAAGATAGCGATCTACGAACCACTCCATCATGGGTTTGCTGAGCTGATGCCCTTCCGAAAATTCGCGATACGAACCCGTATCGAACGACGAAATATCCGTAACCGGATAGACCATCGCTTGCAGCGCTATGGCCGGACCGCTCTCGTCCCGGCTCTTGAGCGCGATCACAGCCGCCAGGTTGCCGCCGGCGCTGTCTCCCCCGACGCAAACGCGCGTCGGATCGATCCCCAGGCGTTCGGCATTCGCTACAACCCACTGAGTCGCGGCATAGCAATCGTACACCGCCGCCGGAAATTTGTGCTCTGGGGCCAGCCGGTAATCCACCGACACCACCACCGCCCCCGACCGCCGCGCGATGGCTGTGCAAGGCACCTCGTACATATCCAGATCGCAGATCACCCATCCGCCACCATGGAAATAAACAAGACCCGGCCGCGGCGCTGCTCCCTCGGGAGTGTAAACCCGTACCGGAATCTCACCGCCCGGGCCGGGGATCCGCAAATTTTCGATCGACCGGACGGCTTCCGGCGCTCCCGCGACCGCTTTCAATGTCTCGGCCGCCATGTTCCGCGCCTCGGCGGGCGGCAGGCTCTCGATCGGCGGCCGGCCCTGAGCCTGGATAATTTCGACCAACTGACGGACAGTGGGGTCCAGTTTTTCGCTCAACATCGTATGCCTCAATCCGACGCTGCCGAGCCGCAAACTCGGCTGGCGTCAATTCGTAGTCGTCCACTGCAAGCCGGGCTGTTTCGGCTTTATATTCCTCCACGCTACCGCACCGGTTGGTAATGCGCCCCTCCGCACGTTTACACCAGCTCGTACATCCGCTCGCCCAGGGCGCTGCCCGCCCAGCCGCTTTTGTACGTCGCGTGTTCCGCCGCCGTATGATCCGGAGCGCTTGCAGGATGTAATCGAACTGGCATTCCATCTCTAGGCCGCCCGCGCAATCACGCAAATACAATCCGCAAGATCAATGCTGACCCGAATCGGACCTTCTCTACCCGTGAGCCGCAGCGACAGCGATGACGCCGAGTTTCTTCGCTCGACGGTCAGCACGGTTCCGGGCCTCAGGCCGAGTTGGTCCAGCTCACGGAGAGCCGCGGGGTTCCGGTCGGAAACGCTGCTGATCGTTGCCGGTGTGTGAAGCGGCCAACGCGCAAGAGGCACTTCGTTGCGGTAGACCCCGGCTGCGTATTTCTGGGGGATAACGTGCCCGTGCGGGTCAATTTCGGGGTCGCCGAGAATGGCGGCGACCCGGTCTTCAAAGCGCTCGGAGATGAAATGTTCCAGACGCTCGGCCTCCTCGTGCACTTCGTCCCAGGAGTACTTCAGCACGTCATGCAGGAAGAGTTCGAGCAGACGATGATGTCTCACCAGTTCCCAAGCCCTTCGCTTCCCGGACGCCGTTAGACGGACACCGCGGTGCTTTTCATACAGCACCAAGGCAGGCCGCTCTGATGCAAGTCGTTGAAGCATTCCGGTCACCGAAGGGGTCCGGACCTTAAGCCGCTCCGATAGAGCGTTTGTCGTGACGCGCAATTCCTCCGCGCCGCCCAATTCCAGAATGGCCTTCAAATAATCGTCCACGGATTCCGAGGTCGCTAGTGGGATTAGTTTAGTTGCCACTATTTCAAATCGTAAGGCAGTTTGGGCCAGTAACGCAATAGTTCGGTGTACCATAGGCGAATTGACGTTGGCGAGCTTATTAGGATAGCCTAATTTCTGGAATGCGCCGCGCTGAACTCGCGATCGCTTGCCTTGTATGTCTTGTGTGTTTGCCTGGCCGCCTGCCTGCGCAGGGAGAGACGACCAGCGGTATTGTGGGCACCGTAGCCGATCCGAGCGGAGCAGTCTTGCCACGCGCGACCGTGGCGATCATTAACGCCGAGACGGGCGCAAAACGTGGTTCGACTACGGATGATGCGGGCCGCTTTAGTTTCCCGCAACTGAAGCCGGGATCGTATACGGTCAAGGTGGAGGCAGATGGATTTGAGCCACAGACTGCACCCAACGTTCAGGCAGGCCTGGGCCAGAAGCAGACGGTCAACTTCATCCTGAAGCTCGCTGCCGCTAAAGGCGAGGTGACCATCTCGGGAGAAGCTGCTCTGGTGAATCCGGACAATCCGAACACTGCGACCACGCTCAACTCTCGCGCGCTGGAGAACCTTCCGAACCCCGGTGGCGATCTGACGTATCCGTTGCAGTTCGCCGCAGGCGCCCTGATGAATACGGCGGGCAGCGGCAACGATTTCGTGGGCGGAACCAATGGTTATGGCAACGTCCAGTTCAATGGCCTGCCGGCGCTTTCAAACGGCTACATCGTGGACGGCCTGGAAACTAATGATCCGCTCACCAACCTGAATAGCGGACTTTCGACAAATCTCGTACTGGGGCTTAACTCCATCGCGGAAGTCACGGTCAACACCCTCTCGTATACCGTGGACCAGGGCCGATACGGAGCGTCACAGGTCAACTACGTCACGAAATCCGGGACAAACCAGTTCCACGGAAACCTGTACGAACTCTGGAACGGGTCACGATTCAACTCCGCTGACTTCTTCACCAACGCGACGCCGGGAAATCATAAACCCCGCTCCACTGTGAACCACTTCGGCGGCAGCCTCGGAGGGCCAATTCTTCGCGATAAGCTGTTTTTCTTCTTCGACAGTGAGTGGGTTCGCATCGCGCTGCCGATCGTGTCTGCAGCCACCGTCCCGACCCCGGCCTTTCAACAATATGTTCTGCAACAACTCCCGCTGGGCGGAACGGATTCCGTGACTGGCTCCCCATATAAGCCTGCGCCGCAACTGGTGCCCTTCTATCAGAAGATGTTCAGCCTGTACGGCAACACCAACGGGACTCCACTCGCCGTACTCGGCTGTCTATTCAACAGCGATGGAAGTCCGCCGGCCGGCTTTCCGCCGAACGGAAATGGTTGCGCTAATCGCCAGAGCGTTTCGCATTCCAGCGATGATCACGAGCAGGTCCAGACCGCCCGGATCGACTACAACATCAACGAGAGGAACACGACCTGGTACCGATTCCAGGCCGATACGGGTCTGCAAGCAGCCTGGACGGACCCGATCAATCCGCTATTCAACTCTATTTCGCCACAGCCGCTATATTCATTCGCCGCGGGCTACACGCATATCTTCTCTTCGAAGCTGGTGAACTATTTCAATCCGGCATTCTCCTGGTATGAAAGCCTGTTCGGACCATCGGATTTTCAGAAGACGTTGGCTGCTTTTCCAATCGTGCTCCAGGGCAACGGCGCCAATGCGCCATTTACGACGATTGGCGGGCTCGACAACACCTGGGTACAGGGCCGCCGCGCTGCGCGTTTGTTTATCAATGACAACCTGGCCTGGACCAACGGCAGTCACGAACTTCGTTTCGGTACGAACACGCGAATCTTTCGGCTCAATGATTACGACTTCGGTGAAGGCGTCGTTCCGCTTGTCACCTATGCGACCCTGCCTCAGTTCATCTACGGCGTCGCTTCCACAGCGTCGAAGACATTCCCGCTCGCGGATTCACAACCATATCGTTTCCTGAATCTGGATCTGTACGCGCAGGACACCTGGAAGGTGACCTCGAAAGTTACGTGGACCTTTGGTATCCGCGCAACGCACAATTCGAATCCGCTCAATCCGCATGGCGCGATCGCGCGGCTGGACCGCTCCTTCGCGTCGATCGCTCACGATGTGGATCAGCCGTTGAGCGCTGCTATTCAGACCGGCCTCGGTAATGTTTTCGATTCGACGCCGCTGGCGATTTTGCAGCCTCGGACGGCAATCGCCTGGCAGATTGCGCCAGGTACCGTGTTGCGAAGCGGCTTCGGTCTGTTCAGTGACATCCTGCCTGGCAGCATTGCGGATCTTGTCGGCGTCAATCCGCCGTACTCGCAGACGTTCCAGGGCGGTCTTCTCGGAACCGTGGGCGGAACGGCAATCGCGCCTGCAGTTCCGAACAGCGCAATCGATGCAACCATCGCTGCAAACCAGATATTCCGTTCGGGTTTTGCGAACGGTCAGAGGTCCTGCGCCTCGCTTTTATCGAACCCAAACACCTGTCTACAACCAGTGGCGATTACGGCCTTGCCCGACGGCAAGCTCCATGCGCCGTACTTCATGGAGTGGAGCTTCGGCGTGGAGCACCAGATCGGAAACACTATCAATCTGCGGGCGCAGTATGTCGGCACTCGCGCCGTGAACCAGCCGTACACCACCCAGGTGAATGGCTACCAGACAGTGTGCGAAGGCTGCTTTGGACCGTTTGCTTACGGCGCGCCAACCGATCCGAGGTTCGGCGCCGTCACGCAGCTCTCGACCGGCGCAAACAGTCACTACAACGCGCTTCAAACCACCACGGAGAAGCGTCTCGGTCACGGTTTACAGGTTCAGGTGAACTATACATGGAGCCATTGCATTGACACGGTCTCCAATGGCGGCTTCCTCCCGTTCTCGGCTGGGGGAATTCTGTCGCCAATCCCGGGCGATCTTCAGCGAGACCGTGGACCGTGTGACTACGACGTGCGGCACAATCTTACGGCAAGCTACGCGTATGAAATTCCGATCAAGGTGCGCGGCCGGCTTGGGTCCGCGGTTAACGGATGGCAGGTATCCGGGTCGATCTTTTGGCGAAGCGGCCTACCCTTCTCGGTTTTGAGCGCGCCATACTCGGCTAACGGAAACGGCATAATTAACGGCAGCGGTCCACAGTTTGCCAGCGTTGCCCCCGGCGTTCACCTGTATGAGCACAACCCGATTCCAGGCGTCACTCAGCCCGGCACGATTCAATGGCTGAATCCCAACGCGTTCGCTTCGACTGTGGACCCAAGTACCGGCGCGTGCGTAGGCGGCGACACGCCGCGAAATTGCCAATTCGGAAACTTGGGACGTAACGCACTTCGCGGACCCGACTTCACGTGGAGCGATCTCTACGTCACCAAATCGTTCCGCCTAAATGAGCGAACGAAATTGCGGATTGATGCGCAGTTCTTCAATTTGTTCAATCATCCGAATTTCGGCCTTCCTGTGCAGGGCTATGCCGGAATTCCTGGCAAGCCCTCGACGCAAACGGGTTTCGGCGCCCTTACATATACGGTGTCACCACCAACGGGACTCCTTGGCGTTGGGCTTGGTGGCGACAGTTCTCCGCGGATGATCGCTTTCCAAGCCCGCCTCGAATTCTAAGACACAGAATAGCGGCAGACTCGACCATTGGCCTCCAGGATGCACCGAGCCGCGCGGCTAAGCCCGCCAAATCCCGCACCGTTTATCGCTACTCGATCCATCAAGCACCCGCTTTTCCCGCCTGAATCCACTCCACCGTTTTCGTCGCCAGCCGATCCAGCGCGACGACTGACATTTCAAGATGGTCCGGTTTGGTGTCCTCGATCTTGTTGTGGCTTATCCCGCGTAACGATTGCACGAACATCATCACCGTCGGAATGCCGGCCCGAGACACTTCCGCTGCGTCGTGCAGCGGTCCGGAAGGTAGCTTGTGGACCGCGCCCGCGGTTTCGAGAATTGCCTGTTCGCAGCGCTCGATCAGAGCCGGATGGAACGCGATTGGCTCGATGTTCCAGATCCTCGACCACTCTACGGTGCACTTCTCTTCCTGCGCGAAACGTTCGCTGGCCTCGCGCGCGTCGCGATACATCGAAGCTAGTACGTTCGCGTCGAGATCGCGTTGGTCGAGTGTCGCCTCACACCGGCCGACCACCGCCGTCACGATGCCCGGGAATGTCTTCACGCTGCCCATGGTGCACACCGCGTCCGGATGTTTACCGGCGATCGAACGGATCTCGAGCGCTAGTTTCGCCGCGGCTGCCAGGGCGTCGCGCCGCGACTTCATGGGTGTGGATCCGGAGTGCGCCTCTTGCCCATGAAACGTGATCGCGTGCCGCTCTACGCCTTTGGTGCCGAGCACGACACCAAGTGGCAGCCCCATGCTTTCCAGCACCGGCCCCTGCTCGATATGCAGCTCCAGATAGGCCGCGGCGTTCTTCTGTTCCCGCTCAGCTTCAGGGAAGCGATCGATCTCTACACCGCAGCGGCGCAACGCATCTTCCATCCGAACGCCGTCCTTATCGGTGCGCCCGCGGTCCGCTTCTATGGAATGCGTGCCGGCAAATGCCGACGATCCCAACAAGCTCCGTCCAAATCGCGCGCCCTCCTCATCCGCCCAATCGACCAGCCGGATCGTGACCGGCGGCCGCCCGTTGTACTCGCTAGCAAATCGTCGCAGCACTTCAAGACCGGCCAGCTCATCCAGCGCTCCGTCCAGCCAGCCACCATTCGGCACCGAATCCAGGTGGCCGCCCAGTAACAGGGCTTTTTCCGAAGCTCCCCGGAGCGTTACCCAGCCGTTCCCCGCCGCGTCCATATGATGTTCTACTGGCAAACCCTCGAGTTTGGATTTAAACCACTCCCGCGCCTTCATCCACGTGTCGGTCCAGGCCACGCGCTGTGCGCCGTTCTCATCCGAAGTGAGCCCGCGCAGTTCCTTTAATTCCGCAACCGTTCGTTTGGGATTGAGACTCATGGCAGCAACCTTAACAGAGTTGGCTAACGGCCAACATCTAATCGGACAGACTATATCATGTCGACGAGAATGCGGCTGGCACAATTCCGCGTTCCGTCACGATCTAGCCCGTGCAGTTCGACGGCGCTTCTGTTCGGGTAACCGCCCTAAGAAGTGCTTCGTCCTCCGCGTCAGTTCGCTTAGCCAGCGAAGCTGGATCTGGGAACCGGTTCTCAGAAGCTGCAGCAGCTCCTCCGGATGTCTCGAGAAGTCGATGTTGGCTGCACCCCAGTCGGGCCGGCGTCCGTCGGCGTCTGCGAGCCGATACTCGCGGCCCAGTTGCCAGGAGCTCAAAAGCTGTCCAGAGCGCTCTAATATCGCAGGATCCGCTGCGAGCGCGGCGACCGCTCGTCCAACAAATAGCGGAGATTCCGATTCCAGAAAGTTCTTGTCTTTCTTTCCACCCTCACGCCAGGTCTTCTCGCTTACGCCGAACCGCTCCAGCATCGTTTCGGATCGCAGAAAACCAGGCGTGATCGCGACCGCTGCAACACCGTGTGGGCGTAGTTCCGCCGCCATGTTCAGAGCTAGGCCTTTTAAGCCAAATTTGACCGCCTGAGTGATTGGATTGCCTCCGGCGCTGAGGATGTCGTTCTCTGTGACCTCCACGATAAGGCCGCTGCGATCACGAATCATATAGGGAGCCGCATGCTTGGCAGTGATGATGTGAGAGACAAGCGACTGCCGGAGGGCCGCTTCGGCGTTCTTGAGATCGGTCTTCCAAAATGAGCACCACTGCGCCATCAGGGGATCTTCACCTGCAATGCTGTTCACCAGTATGTCGAGGCGGCCGCGCTCCCGGACCACGCGTGCAAAAAGCTCCTCCACTTCTCTTTCTACCGTGTGATCCACCCGCAGCGCGACGGCTGAACCGCCGGCGGAGGTAATCATCTCGGCGGTCTCGTCTACGGTTTCAGGACGATTGTACGGAGAGCGGTTACCACGCACACTTCGTCCCGTGCAATAGACCGTAGCGCCCGCCTCTGCAAGCGCTCGCGCAATGCCGCGCCCTGCGCCACGCGTCGCGCCGGCTACTACCGCAACTCGGCCAGTGAGTGGTTTCTTTCGTGCGCCTCGGCGCGTACGCGAAGCGACAGCGTCAGGGGCTTGCTCGGTCCGTTTCCGCATGACAACACCTCCAGAGGCGGATCATAGCCGAATCATCGGAGCGCATCAACTGGAGTAAAGGAGCCTAATCGCAGTGTATTTTTCCGATAGCCGCTCAACATCTAGGCCTTGCCATTCGCACGCGTGATTTTCAGCAGTTCGGTTTGCGACAATTTGCATATGGCGCTCACGCTCGCCTCGGCTCACTTGAACGACGACGATTTCCTCGAAGCATTTCAGTCCTGCCGTCTGGATAAATCGCAGTTCCGGCATGCCGACCACCTGCGCCTCGCCTGGATTCACTTGCACCGTCAGCCGTTTGAAGAGGCATTGCGGCAAGTCCGTGTGGACGTGCTAAGATTCGCCGTACATCATAACGTGCCGCATCTGTATCATGAAACCATCACGGTTGCCTGGATGCGGCTGTTAGCCACTCACCACGAGCCGACGTTTGACGAGTTCCTCGCGAAGAGCGAATCGCGGCTCACCAAAGATCTGCTATTTCGTTTCTGGTCTCCCGAACTGCTGGATTCCCGCGAAGCAAGAGAGATGTGGGTATCGCCGGATCGCCACAGCTTGCCGGCCAAATCGCGAGGCGGCAGCATGCCGAGCGATCCTGCTTAACTCTCAAACCTGCGCCGGACTCCGTCAGCACTAACCGGTGCGAGTCCCGCGCCGCCGCGCGCTTAATTGGATCCGGTCTGCTGGGCCATCACTGCGTTGCGAGGCCCGGGAACGAACGGCCGCTTCAACAGGAGCACAGCGCCGGGATGCGGGCCGGATTGATCCTCCGCGACTCCGAACGCGATCGTTCGACCAGCCCCCAGCGGCGCGGAATAGGTCCCGAAGAGCATGTCCCACCACGGAAAGATGTCGCCAAAATTGGTGTTCTGCAGATGCATATCCACCGTGTGGTGAACACGGTGGGTATTCGAGCTGTAAATGATCCAGCCCAGCACGGCTTGCCATCGTTCCGGCAATAGCGAGTTGGCGTGACTGAAAAAACTCTCGAAGACGCTCAGTAACTGCGCTACCAGAACCGCCAGGGGCGGAGGAGCGAGCGCCGCGATGGTAAGGACATTGGTCGCCTGGAAGAACAGTACCTCCACTGGATGTGCGCGTACCGCTGTGGACACATCCAAGTCCCGGTCGGAGTGATGAATCTCATGCACTCGCCAGAGGAACCGAACCGAGTGAAGCGCGCGGTGCGAGGCGTACTTGACCAGGTCAATAATCAGGACCGCCAGTACCCAACGCACGCCTAGCGGCAGCCATGGCCGGCTCAGAAGGCCATAGTGGCTGCCCTCGAGCGATGCCGCCAATAATACGGGGTTCAGCGGAATTATAACCGTGGTAATGATGGCAGCTACGATGAATAGCAACGAATGACGGGTCCAGCGCCGCTGCGCGGATTCGGACAAAACCAGCACCGGACGGAACGATTCCCATACGGCGATGGCCAGAAACGATGCGGCGAACAAAATCCAGTATGCTGTTCCGGCTGTGCGAATCATCCGTGGGGGTCCTTTGACGCGCCTGGACCATTATGATACTGTGTTCTGCACGCCTGTAAATAGTCTTGACGGCGTTCGGAGGATAGTAATGAGGAAAATTCTGGGCCTTGCGCTTCTCTTCGTGGGTACGTCGGTGTACTGCGTCGCCGGACTCACCGTCGCTGTACCAGAGATCGACTCGGCATCGGGCGGAGCTGCCCTGGCTTTGATTGCGGGCGCGCTTCTAGTGCTGCGCGCTCGGCGCAAGTCATAACCCACCCAATCGGAGGATCGTAATGCGGAAAGTCTTAGCTCTCGCGCTTCTGTTCGTGTGTACGTCGGCGTACAGCGTCGCCGGAGGCATCGCCGGGGTACCAGAGATTGACGCGACATCCGGCGGAGCTGCCCTTGCTCTGATTGCGGGCGGTCTTCTAATCCTGCGGGCTCGGCGCAAGTCATAATTGCTGGTTGTTCGCGCCGCGCCGCGCAGTTTGCCCCAGCCCCCGGCGCCCATCATCCCTGTGCCCGATGAAATGCCTCGGCCAATTCTTGTCCGTCTGAAATTTCCTTTGAAACATCGCGATCAGGCGCACGCCCGCGCTGGCGATCTGCCCGGCGTCTTTGCCCGAGGCGGACCTCGAATCCTAACGCGACCGTAGAGGCGCAGGCGCGGAATACGATAAGATGGCCATCCACAGCCATGGCCCGAACGACGCTGCCGATAGCCTGTGCCATCAACAGCAGCTATGCACTCCCACTAGTCGTCATGTTGGCTTCCGCTCTCGAGCACCTCGGGCCTTCCTACGAGTTGGTGCTCCATCTGGTCCACTGGCGAATGAACGGGGAGTTGATCACGAGGATTTCGCAATTGGTCGAAACGCGCTTGATCGCCCCGGATGCGCACCTGGTGGCCCACCTCCCCAGCGACGGTCACTTTCCTCCAGAAGCGGCCTTCGCACTTCTGCTGCCGGACCTGCTTCCGCAGAGTTTGGACAAGATTCTGTTCTTAGATGCGGATCTGTTGGTCCTTGGCGATCTATCTCAGCTCTGGGAATTACCGCTCAGCGGCTGCGCACTCGCTGCAGTGCAGGACGCTGCTATTCCTTTCTGCGATTCTCCGCGAGGCGTAAAGAACAGGAGCCGATTCGGCATTCCGGAAAATGCGCCCTATTTCAATGCCGGCGTAATGTGCATCCAACTCGACGAGTGGCGCAGACGCGACATCACCAAGCGGGCCTTCGCGTACTTGCAGCAGGCCGGCGGGAGCGCCGACTTCTTGCATCAAGAGGCGTTGAACGCTGTGCTTTGGAACGATTGGCTGCCCTTGGACCCGTGTTGGAATGTCCCCGGTAGTCTTGCGGGCCGATTCCAAACCCCAGCAGCCAGCAACTGCGATCACCCGGCGATCGTTCATTTTGCGGGCCGCTTTAAGCCCTGGCGCGCCGCGGTCGGGGGCAGCTTCTACCCTCAATACCGCGCGTTCCTCTCAGGCGCTACAAAGTTCGTCCCGCAGATACCGCCTACCGTAGCGGATAAGCTGCTTAGCTTCTATGACCGCCGGCTGCGCGATTCACTTTATGCCTGCGAGAGGGCGCTTTGGAATCGGAGGCTGATCTGAAACCGGAACTTTCCGTCATCGTGCCGGCGCTGCGCGGTTATGAGACTGTGCTGGCCGCCCTCGATGCATGGGAAGCTCAGACTTGCCGGGACCAGTTGGAAATCCTCGTGCTCTGCCCCAGCGCGCCGGATTCCACGCACGTTGCCGCAGGGCAGACCATCCTCTCGATCGGCTCTTCACAACTGCACGAAGCGCGTTCGCTCGGAATCCGCCGGGCTTCCGGCGAGTTTATCGTCCTGGCGGAGGACCATTGTCTTCCAGATCCGCGGTGGGCCGAGGCGATGCTGAGCTGCCTGGCCCAAGGCTGGGATGGCGTCGGTCCTGCCCTTCGATCGGGTAATCCGATCAACGGCTGGACGCAGGCATCTTTTCTGCTAGGCTACGGCGAATGGATTAATCCGCAGACAGGATCCGCTGCTGTCCTCCCGGGCCACAATGTGGTAATCCGAAAATCGCTGTTACTCCAGCTGGGCAGCCAACTGGAGCAAGACATGCTGGTCAGCGCGTTTTTGCTGCGCAGGTTGCACCGCCACGGACACCGTTTTTATCTGGAAAGCCGCGCCACCATGCGCCACTTCGATATAGCCGTCTGGAACCGGTCTCTGCGCATTTTGTTTTATGTGGGCATAGGGTTCGGCGCCGTGCGGGTCCGCCGCTGGCCGCGAGCCGCACGCGTGCTGTACGTTTTGGCGACCCCGGCGGTGGCTGCCAGACATTGGCTGCGGGCCTTGCTCCAATACCGCCGAACGGGCGCGAAAGCCGGGTTGACCGCGTCGTGCTTAGCCGTTGCAGCCGCGCTCTCCGTCGCCTGGGCTTGCGGCGAAGCGTTCGGCGCGATCATCGGCACGGCCAGGGCGGCGCCGTTCGTCACGCTCGGTGAGATCAAGCCGGTTGGGCGTGACGAGGTGTAGTTGTGAGCCGGCCCTCGCCACGGGGCGCCGGCTTGGCCCCCTCCGCAGATTCGCACGCGTCTTGCCACGGCGCATATGCGATGATGTCTGCGAACAGAAAACAAACAGACTCGAGCCGAGCTGAGACAGCACGGCAGAAGGATGGACGCAAGCATGAGCGACAACGCCGCGGGTACAAACGCACGCCTAAACCTAGCCCATGCCAAAATCGAAACTCAAGCCGTGCACGCCGGGCGGAAGATCGATCCGGCAACCGGCGCCGTCACGCTCCCGATCCACCTTTCCACGACCTTCGAACGCGCGCCCGATGGCGCATATCCCCTCGGCTTCAGTTATGCGCGCGAAGGAAACCCTACCCGGCAATCGCTCGAAGAGTGCCTGGCTGCGATCGAGGGCGGCAGAGAGGCGTTGGCCTTTTCATCGGGAATGGCCGTCGCCGCGGCTCTTTTGCAAGGTTTAGAACCCGGCGATCACATAATTGCACCGGAAGATGTCTACTACGGTTTGCGCCAGCTGATCGGAGGCGTGTTTGCCAAATGGCCGCTTGAGACCACCTATGTCGATATGACCGATGCCGCGGCCGTCAGGGCTGCGGTACGGCCGTCGACGCGACTGGTGGTGATCGAGACACCCTCCAACCCGCTGATGAGGATTACCGATCTCGCCGCCGTGGCGCGGATCGCCCGGACGGCCAACGCCATCAGCGTGTGCGATGGCACGTTCACTACGCCCATCCTGCAGCGCCCGCTCGATCTGGGCATCGATATGGTCTGGCATTCGACCACGAAGTACATCGGCGGACACAGCGATATGCTGGGCGGTGCTCTGATCACACGCTACGGGAACTACCTGTTTGAGCGCGCGCGCAAATCGCTGATGTTTGCGGGCGCGGCGCCGTCGGCCTTCGATTGCTGGTTGGCATTGCGCGGCGCAAGCACGCTGCCGTGGCGCATGCGCGCGCATTGCGCCAATGCCCTCGCCGTCGCTGAATTTCTCCAGCAGCACCCGGCCGTGGAGCTGGTGCATTATCCAGGACTGCCGGCGCATCCCGGCCATGACATCGCAAAGCAGCAAATGTCAGGGTGGGGTGGCATGTTGTCTTTTCAGGTTCGGGGCGGCCGCGACGCCGCCATGGCCGTAGCCGCGCGGCTTCAGCTATTCACCCGAGCGACCAGCCTGGGCGGCCCTCACAGCTTGATCGAGCATCGCGCATCTATTGAAGGCCGCGACACCAAGACACCGCAAAACCTGCTGCGCGCCTCCATCGGCTTGGAGAATGCCGGCGATCTGATCGCCGACCTCCAGCAGGCTTTGAGTGCCTGACCGCTGCCGCGCAGGCTCATCCCGCCGCGTGCCCGGCCGGAGTAAGATCGTAGGCTGAGCCATGCAAAAACCCATCGCCTTCCTTTGGATTCTGAGCGCTTCCGTTTGTTTGTTCGCGCAAAGCGCAACGGACACGATCGATGCCCACTTAGTCGCCGCCAGAACCGCTGCCGGTTTCGATTTCACCGGAACGCTGGCGCGTTTGTGCGTCGCCCCTCCAATTATGCCCGCGGGAATTCGGGACGTGGCGCCCGGACCTCCGCCTGCACGTGAGACGTGGTACATCGAACCCGCCAAGGTCTTCGACAACCTCTACTTCGTCGGATCGAAAATTCATAGCTCCTGGGCATTGACCAGCAGTCAGGGAATCATTCTGATCGATACGCTCTTCACCTATAATTCCGAGGAAGAAATCGTCGGCGGTCTGAAGAAGCTGGGACTCGATCCGGCAACCGTCAAATACGTCATCATCAGCCATGCCCATGCCGATCACGACGGCGGCGCGAAATTGATGCAGGACCGCTTCGCTTCCCGGATCGTCATGGGCGGGCCGGACTGGGATTCCATCGAGAAGTCCGTGCACGGGTACCCGCAAGGCAAACCGAAACGCGACATCGTCGCCGATGATGGCCAGAAGATTACTGTGGGAGACGCGAGCGTGACCATCGTCACCACACCTGGCCACACGCCCGGTACGCTCTCAATGATCTTTACCGTCAAGGACAACGGGAAACCGCTGACTGTTGCCTATTCAGGCGGCACGGCGTTCAATTTTCCAAGCACGGTCCCCAATTTCGACACGTACATCAAATCTCAGCAGAAGATGGCGGCCGCGGCTGCGGCGGCGCATGCGACGATTCTGATGTCGAATCACACGGAATTTGACGAGGCAGTGCCGAAGATAAAGATGCTGGCGGCGCGCAAACCGGGCGAGCCGCATCCCTTCGAATTGGGCGAGCCAACCGTCGCCCGCTATTTCACCGTCACCTCAGAGTGTGCGCAGGCGCAGCGACTGAAATTGCTCGGGCAGGCAAAATAGGCCTGCCCAAGCTCCCGCCGTGCATCGGCTCCCGGCTACGCCACCCCGCGTCGCGTGAAAAAATGAATGATCAAAAATACAACAGCCAGCACCAACAGTAGGTGAATCATGCCACCGGCGACGTGGAACGCCAGCCATCCTGTGAACCATACCCCTAGCAAAATGAAGAACAAAATCAGAAACATAAAATCCCGAATCATGCGCCACACCCCTTTCGGACCGGCGTGACTCAGCCGGCTGTACCGGAGATGAGCATCTTTCGTGCCACCTTGAGCGCCCGTACGTTAACCTAACGTCGCTTTGGATCCCCCGCGGGCCATCATCCGCCAAACTCCGTCTCAAGAGACCATAAACCGCACAGTAACGCGCGAACCAGTTAGCTGGATGATCGAAACCTGGATCACGAATTGGTCGTCTAGAGAACAAATCGTTCGACGGCGCGCGGTTTTCCCGCGAACGGCGCTCCGTCTCAAATAAAACTCTGACGAAAGGCTAAGTCTATGTCACGTTTTAGACTGCTCATGATTCTCGGACTCAGCGGGATTACAGCGCTGGTCGCCCAACCTCCCACGCCGACGCCCGTTACGCGCGAGATCGCGTTTCCGCCGGTCGGTTTAGCGGCGATGGAAACTATGCAGGTCAACATTGCCAACACGGCCGCCAACGCTGCGAGCGGAACTGCTGCGTCCTGTACAGGAAGCGTGTCGTTCCTGGATTCCACCGGCAAAGCCATCGCGGGGACCGGCGGCACGTTTACAGTTGCTTCAGGCGTTACTCAGTCCATGACACTGCTTGGTTCCAAGGCGAACACCACCACCACCAACGGATCGCGCGCTGAGGTGCGCGTCGTGATTTCGTTCAACATGACGCGCGGCACGCCGTGCGCGCTGGCCGATTCGCTCGAGACATTCGATCCCACCACCGGCTTCACGCACGTATACCTAACCGGCGGTACGGTCGGCTCGCTGCCCGTCCCGGTGGCCGTGCTTCCCAGAAACTAATCGAGCCGTCGCGTGGACATTGCCGGCCCGGTAAGCCCCGTCGGCCACAAATTCAGCGCTACACGCCTAGATTCGCCGTAGCCGCGAATCGTGGCGGCTTTCGGACTTTGCTCGCCTGCTCGAAGGCGTAGGCCAGCTTCAGCAGCACGGGTTCGCTCCAGGCCGGCCCGAAGAACGAGATCCCGACTGGCAGGCCGTGCACGAACCCAGCCGGCACTGTGATGTGAGGATATCCTGCGACCGCAGCCGGCGTGGTGCATGAGGGCCAATTGGCATCGCCGAGCACCAGATCGTTCAGTGGCGCGGGCGGCATGGTTGGCGCAACGATGGCATCCAGCTTATGCTGCGCTACCAGCCCATCGATTCCCTCCTCGCGCGACAGCTTCACGCAACGGGCGCGCGCATCCAAGTAGGCTCGCTCGGTCAGTGGACCTTTCTCCTGCGCTTTCTCGAAAGTCTCCTGCTCGAAGTACGGCATCTCTTCCTTGCGATGCTCGCGGTTGAACGCGATCAGGTCGGCCAATGACCGGGCCCGCGTCTTACTGCTCAGTCCGGCCAGATAAGCGTTCACTCCGGCCTTGAATTCATACAGCAGGACCTGAAACTCGTCGTCATCGTAAGTTCCGTGCGACGCCAAGACCGCCGGGTCGATCAGTTCCGCGCCTTCGCGTTTCATCAGAGCCAGACATTCTTCGATGATCCGGTCGGTTGCTGCATTTCCGCCGAAGAATTTCCGCTCGACCCCCAGGCGCGCGCCTTTGAGCCCGCCAGGAACGAGAAATGTAGTGTAGTCCGCCTGTGCTTTTCCCGCGTTCGCGCTGGTTGCCGGATCGCGCGGGTCGGCGCCCGCAAGCGCGGACAACAAAATCGCCGCGTCGCGTACCGTGCGCGCCATCGGTCCGGCCGTATCTTGGCTCTGCGAAATGGGAATGATGCCGGCGCGGCTGATCAGACCGACCGTGGGCTTGATACCAACCAGGCAGTTCACCGATGACGGCGCGGTGACGGATCCGTCGGTCTCGGTGCCCACCGCCACAGCGCAGAAATTCGCCGCCGTCCCGGCCCCCGATCCGGAACTGGAGCCGGAAGGGTTGCGATCCAGCGCATACGGATTGTGCGTCAGGCCGCCGCGCCCGCTCCAGCCGCTCACCGAGTGGGTGGAGCGGAAATTGGCCCACTCGCTCAAATTCGTTTTGCCCAGGATGACCGCGCCGGCAGCTCGCAACCGCGCGGCCACGAACGAATCGCGCGCTGCGATCGAGCCCATCAGAGCCAGCGAGCCCGCCGTCGTCATCATCCGGTCCGCCGTATCGATGTTGTCCTTAATCAGGACCGGCACGCCGTGCAGCGGCCCGCGCGGACCCTTCGACGCCCGCTCGCGATCCAGAGTCTCGGCGATCTCCAGCGCGTCCGGATTCAGCTCGATTACCGCGTTCACCCGCGGCCCGCCTCTATCCAGCGATGTTATCCGTGATAGATACCACTGCGTCACCGCGCGCGATGTGAAGCGGCCCCCGCGGAAGCCTTGCTCCAGATCGGCCAATGTGATCTCTTCCAGATCCAAGAACTGCGCGGAAGCGGAGCGCGCGGCCGGAAGCGCCAGCAGCGCGCCCTGAAGAAATTGTCGTCTGTCCATTAACTGAATTATGGACCGCGGGCAGGTCCGTTGAGCCACCTTCATCCCGCATGCGCTGCCCGCATACGAGCCAGCGGCGCTACCCACAATTGCGCGATGCACTGCACCGTCTTGCGGAATGCATCCAGATCCGAAGGCTTCTCGGCATACATATTTGCCCCGCTTGCGTACGCGCGGCTGATGTCTTCCTGAGTATTTCCCCGGCTGAAGACAACAACCGGCAGCTTAGGTATCCGGCGGCGAATCCGGCGTAGCACCTCACACCCGTCGAGGTTTGGTATGCGAAGTTCAAGCACGATCAGATTCGGCCGATAAAATTCGTTGGCCAGCAGGAGCAAAGCGGACTCGCCATTCTCCACCACCGTGACCGTAGCCTTGTACACGGTGCTCAGACAATCTTTCACAAGGAGGGCCTGCCTCCGGTTGTCATCCACAATCAGAATTTCGATCATTTCACACCATGGGGACGCAGTTCGAGCGATACCAGGACGAGGCGAGGCGCCTCATCAGGATAAATGTGTCCTCTTGGACGTGGTGCTGCGAGCCTCCCATCCCGCAGACCAGAACAACTGTACTAGGTCCTCTCGCTGAGGTGAATGGTCCTTCGGTACTGATTTTCCCTGTTTTCGCCACACTAGCCACCCCTCAGGTCAATCACCTAAGCGTTCGCAAACACTTCGGCCTTGTGCAGATTCTGCACGGAAGTAACCGGTCGATTCCGCCTACAATGAAAGTGATGGCTCAGCTTACCAGCGCGCCTCCAGCGATCGTTCGCAAGACCCTCAGCGGCATTCCGGTTGAACCGGTTTATGGCGCGGACGACGTCCGCGGTCTCGAATCTCCGCCTCCCGGTGAATTTCCTTATACGCGCGGCATTCACCAGACGATGTACCGCGGCCGGCTTTGGACCATGCGGCAGTTCTCCGGCTTCGCGACGCCCGAGGAGACCAACCGCCGCTATCGCTACCTGCTGAGCCAGGGCCAGACCGGCCTCTCCGTCGCGTTCGACCTACCCACGTTGATGGGCTACGATGCGGACCACCCGACGTCGGAAGGCGAGGTAGGGAAGTGCGGCGTCTCCATCTCGTCGCTCGAGGACATGGAGATTCTCTTCCGCGAGATCCCGCTCGGCGACGTCACGGTCTCGATGACCATCAATTCGCCCGCGCCGGTGATTTGGGCCATGTACCTGGCTGTTGCCGAGAAACAGGGCGCCGACTGGTCGCGCATCTCGGGCACGCTGCAGAACGACATCCTGAAGGAATACATCGCGCAAAAGGAGTATATCTATCCGCCGCGGCCATCCATGCGGCTGGTGACGGATGTGATCGAGTTCTCGACGCAGCGCGTCCCGCGATTCAATCCGATCTCGATCAGCGGCTACCACATTCGCGAGGCAGGGTCCACCGCGGTGCAGGAACTCGCGTTCACGCTGCGCGACGGCATCGAATACGTGGATTGGGCCATCGAGCGCGGATTGCCGGTGGACAGTTTCGCGCCTCGGCTGAGCTTCTTCTTCAACTCGCACAACGATTTCTTTGAAGAAATCGCCAAGTACCGCGCTGCACGCAAGATCTGGGCGGAGGTGATGCGCGACCGGTATGGCGCGCGCGACGAGCGTAGCTGGAAACTCCGCACGCACGCGCAGACCGCCGGCTGCTCGCTCACCTGGCAACAGCCCTACAACAACATCGTGCGGACTACGCTTCAGGCGCTGGCGGCAGTGCTAGGCGGAACACAATCGCTGCACACCAATTCACTGGACGAGGCCTACGCGCTACCCAGCGAACACGCGGTAACCATCGCGCTCCGGACCCAGCAGGTCATCGCTTACGAAAGCGGCGTGCCGGAAGTTTCCGATCCTCTCGGCGGCAGCTATTTCGTCGAGAGCCTCACTGCCGAAGTCGAGCGCCGCGCCAACGAGTACATCCGTACGATCGATGAAATGGGCGGCATGATCGCCGCCATCGAGCGCGGATTCCCACAAACCGAGATCGCCAACGCCAGCTTCGAATATCAACATTCCATCGAAACGGGCGAGCAGAAGATCGTCGGCGTCAACGCGTTTGTGGAACAGAACGAAGACCCCATCGAGCTGCTGCAGATCGATGAAACGGCCGCGCGCCACCAGGTGGAAAAGCTCGCGGCGCTCAAGGCTCGCCGGAATAACCAGGAAGTTGCGAAATCGCTGGACGATCTGCGCCGCGCTGCCGAGGGCCGGGAAAACACGATGCCCTACATTCTGGCTGCCGTCCGCTGTTATGCCACACTGGGCGAAATCTGCGATGCGTTCCGCGATGTGTTCGGGACCTACACCGAGACCACGGTCCTGTAGGCAACTCGGCCGGTCACTTCCCTTGCGCCGGGAATTTGAGCAGCACGTAGGTAATGTGTTTGCCCGCCGGAACCAGAAAGCTGTGCGGGATACCGGCGGGAATGTGAACGATATCGCCCGCGGCCAGCGGGTGCACTTCGCCGCCGCTTAGGGCGGTTCCAAGATATTCGCCCGTTTCGGCGCTGCCCTTCTTACCTGCCATCGTGCCCCCCAACATGAGCGCGCCTTCGCCGCTGTGTACCATCACTACATCGACGATCTTGTCGTGCTCTTCCGGGCGGCCATCCGCATCTCGATACAGCAGCCGGAAACGGTGGTCGCCATAGTCGGCCAGCGTCTCGCGCGAGGAATGGTCGGCGGCCACTTTCTTCACCAGCACAGCTTCGTGTTCGGCAATCGTTGCCGGGCTCCAGAGCGCGAAGCTGGATTGCTCCGCAGCGAAGACCGGGCTCAGCAGCAGAAGAAATAAACAGCGGCGAAGCATGGTTCGATCACCCTTTCTGTAACGCATTGGCCATGTTATTGAGCGCGAGCTCCAGCGTTTTTCGAGACGTGGCAAGATTCATCCGCATGTGGTTTGCCCCGCCCAGGCCGTAGTTCGTTCCAGCGTTGATCTGCACCTGGGCATGGTTCACCAACCAGCGCTCCACCATCATTTCCGGGGTAATCGGCCGCCTCCCGGTGTTGCCCCGGCTCGCCTCAGCCGCCATCTCCTTACCTCCGATTTTGTTCACCACCCCGCTGACATCCAGCCAGGCCAGATACGTCGCTTGCGCTTTGACCCACTTGATCAGCGGAATGTTCGAACGTATGAACGACTCAGCGAAATCATGGTTGTCATCGATGTACGGCACCAGTTGGTCCAACCAATCGCCGCTCTCCGTATAGGCCGCGATGCTCGCGATCATTCCCAAAGTATTGAAGTCCTGCCGCTGGTTGGCCCTAACTCGCGTGATGTACTCCGCATTCTCGGAAAACATCCACGCGCACTTCATTGCCGATAAGCCGAACGACTTGCTGGCGGACTTGAACGTAATGCTGTTCCTCACTACGTCCTTGTTGTCCAGCGTGCTAAACGGCGTGTAGTGTTGGCCCCTGGTGACGAAGTCGCAATGAATCTCGTCGGCCAGCACCACGACGCCGCGCCGCGCGCAGATTACTCCGATTCTGGTCAGGTCTTCGCGCGACCAGCAGTTGCCGGTGGGGTTGTGCGGATTGCAGAAGATCAGGACCTTGGTCTCGCTACTGATGTGGCGCTCAAAATTATCGAAGTCGATCGCATACCGGCCATCCTCCAGCTTCATGAGACATTCTTCCGGCGTGCAGCCAACGTGAGCAATGTCTCCGTAAAACCCATCGTATGCGGGCGTCAGGAGCAGGACCTTGCTGCCCGCCGGCGCGAAGGTGCGCAGCGCGCTGATGATCCCTTCGTGCACGCCGCTGGTCAGGAGCATCAGCTCCGGATTGATATCGATGCCGTACCTGCGCTTGTTCCAATTCACGATTGCATCCGGAAACGAGCGAGGCGTGTCCAGATAGCCCCAATTCTCGTGCTGGATGCGCTTGGCGAGCGCCTTCGTTATGGCGGGCGCGCAGCGGAAATCCATGTCGGCCACACCCATACCGGCAACGATGTGCTGGCCGTACAGCCGGATTTGCCGGTCCCACTTGACGCAATCCGTGCCGACGCGCTTGTATGGCGTGTCGAAATCGTACTTGCCGGCCGCCGCGTTTTTCGTTTGAAACTCAGCCGCATTGCGGAAACCGGCAGCACCCGCCAACGCCGCCATGCCGGCGCCGTTTAAGAAGCTGCGACGATTCGGCCGATCCTGAACGCTGACCGTGTCATCGGCACCTCGCTCTGCCACAACCTGCTGCGATGATGTTCCGTTCTGGAAAGTAGACATGAGTCACTCCTGTTCTGCCACTCGGCTGGCTCAATCGCCAACCAGCATACACCCAGGCCGCCCATAACAGGGCCAACAATACAGTGCCGACGGGATATCGTTTCTGGCACGATTTTGCAATCCTTTGGGTGCGTACTGTGTCAGCGACTTCCGCGCGGGAACGCCGGCAGCGGCAGTGAACTCACTTCAACATGCGAATCTCAACAGGCATTGCAATACTGATTTTGGCGGCCACCGGCGCTGCTGTGGCATTCGCCCACGATCCCATCACCACGCAGATCACCTGGAATCGCGAGATCTCCCGAATCGTGTATAACCGTTGCGTGTCGTGCCACCACGATGGGGGTAGCGCGTTCTCCCTCGTCACCTACCAAGTTGCCCGCCCGTGGGCCAAAGCGATTAAGGAAGAGGTCTTGGAGCGCCGAATGCCGCCCTTTGCCGCGATCAAGGGATTCGGACCCGTGAAGGACCAAGATGCCCTGACGCAGGAGGAACTGCATCTGATCGCCGATTGGGTCGAAGGCGGTTCCCCCGAAGGAGACGATCCGAATCTCTTGCCGAAACGGCCCGATTTCAGCCGCCCCGGCGGCGCCTCTTCAGGAGCGGCTGCAAGTTCAACTGGCTCGAAAGGGCTACCGTTGATCGACGACGGCACGATAACCCTGAAGCAGCAGGTCACATTAATCGGAGCCCGAGCCGGTAAGCTGGCCGAAGGCGCCTCCATCCAGGCCGTTGTACAGCAGCCCAACGGCGCCATCCAGCCCCTGATTTGGATCTACGACTACAAGCCCAAGTTTGAACGCATCTACCTGTTCGAGAAGCCAATTACGCTTCCCGCTGGATCGAAGATCGATCTCTACCCTCGCGGCAACGGCTCGCTCGAATTACTTGCTCAGTGAGGCACTGCGTCATAAAAACGGCGACCGCGGTGCCGATGTCACCTGGTGAGCGGCTGTCAAATGGGGTATCGACGGGATAGGCTCCGTTGGCTTCGACGCGCATAATGGGCCCATGACGAACTCGCCGCTAAAGCTGAGCCGTCGCGGGATGCTCCTGAGTTTGGCGGTCGCTCGCTTGGGAGCCCAGCAGCTGCCTAGCGAGGGCAGCACAGGCACACCCTCTGCCCCTCCCGCGCCTACCGGACCTCTGGATTATTACTGCCCCATGGACAGGGACGTCCGCTCCGATAAACCGGGAGTTTGTCCGCGTTGCGGAATGAAGCTCGCCTTTGGCGTTCAGGAAGAAATTGAATACCCGATGAACGTCACGTTCAATCCGCCCGCCTTCAAGGCCGGTGAGAAAGTGCAGATCACGTTCCGCATCGCTGATCCAGCGACAGCTAAGGCAGTCAAACATTATGAGATCGTTCACGAAAAATTGTTCCACTTGTTTCTCGTCAGCCAGGACCTGCAGTATTTCGTGCACGATCACCCCGTCCCTCAACCGGACGGCAGCTTCGTCTACGAAGAAACATTTCCAAAACCTGGCTTGTACCGCATCCTAGGGGATTTTTATCCCAGTGGCGGGACCCCTCAGCTCGTACCGAGAACCGTCATTGTACCGGGTGCGCCAGGCCAGGAAATCCCTCTCGCCGTTGCCAACCCGAAACCCGATCTGGGGGTCAGCCACTGCACCAACTTGGACGTCGAACTCACAACCGACCCGCCGACGCCGATCGTTGGACTCAAAACTCTGCTGTTCTTCAAGCTGAGCCCGTCCGACGGCCTCGAGAAATACATCGGCGCCTGGGCGCACATGCTGGCGGCGAGCGATGATCTAATCGATTTGATCCACGATCATCCGTTTATCGCCGACGGCGGGCCGCAGATGCAGTTCAACATCATTTTTCCGCGCGCTCACACGTACAAGATTTGGGTGCAATTTCAACGCAAAGGTGTCGTGAATACCGCAGCGTTTACGGTCCCCGTCTCCGAGTTGAAATAGCTCCTACGCGCGTCCGCTCGATTCAGCTCACAGCACCCATGTTGCTGATGGTCGCCGTAGTTCCGTCGAACTTAGTAATGGTGATCTGAAATGGTTCGCTGTATGATTTGGCGCGATCCTGCAACACGCTCAGCGCCACTTGCTCGCCCAGCACGATCGACCAGTAAGTGGAGCTGCGGAAATGGATTCCCGCGTGGATTCCGTGGCCGAACGAAATATTGAACGCCAGCTTCGTCAACTCTCCGTTAATGTCCAAAATGTCCCGGTCGGAATCTGTATAGGGCTCGAGCGCCAGGCCATCCGCGCTCGGCATAACCACGTCGCGGCCGGCCGCGTTAAGCAGTGGGCGTATTTTCTGCGTGCCGTCGAAGAAGAACTTGATCGCGGTGATGCATGCTCCCGCCACCGTCCCATGTCCGGTCGGATAGCAGGGATGAGTAGGCGAGCCTTCCGGATACGTTTGCGGCAGCAGGAAACTCCCATGCAGCGAGTGGATGATCGGTAACGCAGCCGAGTTCAAAATGTCCGGGTGCAGCGCCGCTGCAGCCTGGGGCATAGGCGTGGACTTGGTCAGGTTCGCATGCACCAGGGCTCCGTACTCTTCCGGCCGCAGCCGCAGATCCTTCATCCATTTGTGGAACCACGCGGCCTTCAACGCGCGTGTGGCCATTTCTGCCAACGTTCCCACGATGTCCGGGGCACCCAGAGTGCCGAACGGCTTTTGTGTTTTCGATGCGATGTAGGGATTTCCCGGATTGGGAGGCGCGTTGATCGCGCCGAGCACCAGCCCGGCAATAAAGTACGCTTCGTACAGCACGTCCATGCGTGGGTAAGCTGCCAATCGACGGCCGGTGCTGAGGAAACGGGGCGTGGGGTCGTAGGCCACTGTACGTCCCGAATCTCCTCCGTTTTGGACCAGCTGAAACTCGTCGAAGGAAGTCATGAAATCGCTGCCTCCCGTGGCGACGCTACGCAATGTCTGATACTGCTGGTTCATCGGCAGCGCTCCAAGGAATGCGGGCTGCAACAGGAATTGCGACAAGTACGGACCCTGCACGTTCCCATCACGCGCAAAAATCTGGCCGCGAAATAGGTTGGATGGCGTTATCGGGAACGGCCACTGCCGGTTTTCAGCGCTCTGCAGGAACGATAGGCGGTTCATATCGGCGACGGCCTGGGCCACGAGCGAGTTGCTGGTGTATTCGTTAAAAGGCACATCGCGCAATAGAGCGGCCCAGTAAAGTTCCGCGGCTTCGGCCGCGGTCTGGGCGCTGGCGACGCTGGGTGCCGCGGGAATCATAGTGGCATGCGAGTCCATGCCTTCCAAATCGAACGCAAGCGCCCCCTGCGGCCCGTTCAGCTTCGAGTTCGGTCCTCCACCGGGCGTGCCCACCTGAATATTTTCAAAATCGGAGAAGTCGCCCGTCCGAAACGCATAGATCAGGCTTTGGACGGCGGCTTTGTTGGGAACGCCCAGCGCGTCATGCTTCAGGGTCTTGGTGAAGTTGCCGCTAAAATCCGTAAAGCGCTGCGAATCGCCATTGTCTGGCTGAACCGGGACAAAGATCCGTTCGGCGCGTGCCATCCCCATCCGATAGTTGAAACAGGCTGCCATTCGGGTAGAGCCGTTGAACGGCACGATCGAGGCCTCGGCGGCCGAATCGGCGGGTGCCAAAATCGGCTGAAGCGGAATCCCCGCAGCAGCCGCTGCTGCGGCCACGAAATTTCTTCGGCTGGGTTTTTGCTTTTTGGGTTCACCGCTGGCTGGCAGCGGCTCCGGGTTTGACATGCTACTTCTCCTCGGGGGGTTCAGTGCGACATATTGTCGCAATTTTAATGACACTGCCGCCAGGCACGCACTAGAAGGGCGGCGTCGCAGCAGTGCGATCCCGTTACGTATGCATCCCATCTGCCAGATACGGGCGATTCGGGTAAGCTGATGTGTGATCTGGAGAACCCGCTTTCGAGTGCCGCGCGCGTGGGGCAATTAAGCCAGACTGGGTTGCTCCATACGGCGCTCCGGCGCAGCCTCGCCGTGCCCCGAACTGCCCGCTAGCTATGCTTCCGGCCGCTCTAGAAAGAGATGCCGAGGATAGCTGCCGCTTCGTTCTTGCGCAAAATGTTGTTTTGGCCGCCCCAGCGCGTACAACGGACCTGAGGCGAGAGGGCGAAATGTCCGACGCGAAAACGCACACCCGCGGCAAAGTTGGCGCCTATTTCCAGATCGCTTCTAAAGCTGCCGTTGAATGAGAAAGTGTTCAACGCGCCCTGCGCATCTACACTGGTCTCGCTTCCAGCTTGATGGATTTCGGCGAAGCGCAATGCCCATCCGGTTCCAAGGAACGGCTGCCATCCGGACGAACGGCGCCGGAAGTAGTACTTCCCAAGCAAAGGGAATTCCCACAAGTTCGCGCGCAAACGATTGGAAGATGCGAGGGTACCAGGACCCACCGGTTCTGGGTTGGATGTGAGCAGCCGGAAACTGAATGTGCCGCCAACGCGTTGATACAGTGCATCGGCTTCGAGAGCGAAGCCCGCTGGGAGCCGGACTTCAACGGAAGGTCCAATGACGTAAGGGCGCGATTCGTCGTGTTCGAAAGAGTTGGTTTGCTCGACAAGGGGCACTCCGCCCAGCGCGCCCACCGAGACGGGCTGGGCAAAATCAAACTGCGCGGCGAAAAACATCAAACAGAAAACCAAAGCGAGTTTTTGCATGCTCCCGGCTGAGCAAGCGATCGGCCAGGTCTGTCCGTTCGATTTTCAAACACCTGACGCGCACGGCAATGTGACGCGGCAGCACGCGTGTGACTCTGAAACATCTGCGTCGCAGGAAAACGAACTCATCCTCACTCCCGGCAGTGGCGCAAGTCACCGCGACTCTGTAACCGGATTCCGGCTTGAAACGTCCCCTGCACTTGGCGCCAACTCGACCGGGTGCTTACCTCGCCGTTTCTGCGACTGCCGGAGAGTAAGCAGGCGCAATCGGGTGCCAACTTCCAGTCGCGCGCAACCTCTACGGCACCGGTACGGCGCTACCCACAGTTCGCAATTGCGGGCAACCCGATTGGGGGCTACCTTGCGCGAGAACATGGAGCTGTCCGCCGGCGCCTTACGCGCGGCTCAACTGGAACCGCGCCGGCGAAGAACTGCAGCAGCTCGCCAAGGCGTCCGGCGGCCGCATGTATTACCCCGGCTCGACGTTCGACTTATCGGGCATTTATGACGATGTCATGGAGAACCTGCGGGTGCGGTACGTGGTCAGGTATAAGTCGACTAACTCGGGCGACCTGCGCGCCCCGCGTATGGTGCGGGTCGAGTTAATCGAGCCGGAAACTGGCGGCCCTCTGGAACTGGTGGACACGAAAGGCAAGACTGTTCCAAGCCGGATCTTCGTCGAGAACAGCTACATCCCGAGTAGCACCTCGCAAGCCGCGCGGAAGATATCTCGTGCCATGGAAACCAAGTAGATTGCCAGCCGAGGTCCAGCACCGGCGCCGCAGTCCCGGCCTCTTCCGCCCGCTAAACCTGTTTCCCGTCCGGCCCCAACTCGGGCCGCTTATGCCTGCGGGTGTTAAGCTATGTTATATGGATCGTATCCGGGTGCTGGTCGCCAAACCCGGTTTGGACGGCCACGACCGGGGCGCTAAAGTAATTGCACGCGCGCTTCGCGACGCGGGCATGGAGGTCATTTACACCGGCCTGCGCCAAACCCCGGAGATGATCGTCAACGCCGCGTTGCAAGAGGACGTCCAGGTCATCGGATTGTCCATCCTTTCCGGCGCGCATAACGCGATCGTGCCGCGCGTGATGGAGTTGTTGCGGGATAAAGGCATGGAAGACGTCCTGGTAGTCATTGGCGGTATAATTCCCGACGAGGACGCCCGACAGCTTAAAAAGCTGGGCGTCGCCGGCGTGTTCCAGCCAGGAGCCTCGCTCGAGGAGATTGTAGACTTCATCCGGTCTTCTGTAAAGCAGACCGCCTGAAGCATTCGGCAGGCATTGAGTTGCCCGCCGCGCAGGCTAGCGCCTGTGAAAATTGACAAACTAAAGAGAAGAAATGCAAGAAAAATTGAACATCGCCGTATTCGTGGACTATGACAACATCGAGATCGGCGTAAAATCCACGCTCCGGCGCGAATTCGACGTATCGCTCGCGCTGGATGCGCTGAAAGAACGGGGAGACCTGGTGGCGAAGTTTGCTTACGCTAACTGGGGACGGCAGGAGGCGTCCGCGCGCTCCATGGCCGAAAATGCGGTGCAGATGGTGCAGCGCCTGCCTTCGCCGCGTGGGGATAAAAATGGCGGCGATATCAACCTCGCGTTGGATGCGCTGGAGATGGCCTTTACGCATCCGCACGTCAATGCGTTCGCCATCATCAGCGGCGATAGCGATTTCATTCCGCTGGTGAACAAACTCAAGGAATACGGCAAGACCGTGTTCGTCGTGGGTGGCAAAGCATTCACCAGCACGATTCTGCAGCAGAATTGCCACGAGTTCGTCAGTTACGAATCGCTGCTGTCGGAGACCGACAGGTCCGAGCGCCGGGAGCGTCCGCCGCAACATGGAGGCCAACAGCAGCGCGAGCGCCCGCAAGGCGGCCATCGTGGCCGGCCGGAACCTCTGGATCTGGCGCAGGCTATGCCGCTGGTGGAGCGCGCCCTCCAAGTCCTGGAGCGCCGCGCTGTCCAGCCGCAACTCGGGTTGCTCAAGAGCACCATGCTGCAGCTCGATTCGGCGTTCACCGAAAAAGCATACGGCGCCAGCAGCTTCTCCGATTTCGTCGAAAAACTCAAGAAGGCCGACTACGTCAACGTCAGCGGACAGGGCGGCCGATATATCATCGAGCGCAAGACCTCGGCGCAGCCTGAGCGTCCCACGCCCAAACCGGAAGAAGCACTGCCGCTGCTGCGCGATGTGCTCGAAACGCATCGCCTCGAACTGGAAAACGGCGCGCCCGCCGAGGACCTGGAGACCTGGATGGCCTCGGAAGCGCCCAACTTCTCAGCCGCGGCTTACGGCTTCCAGGAGTTCTCCGAATTCCTGAACTACGCGCAGGACAAGTTGGTGGTGCGGATTGAGCCGGATGAGGAGAAGGGCCTGGTGGTCTATCTCGGCGCCGAGTTCTACCCGCCGGCCGAGCCCGAGCCGCCGGTGCGCGAGACGCATGAGCCCGAAGAGGACGAAAAGCAGCCGATCGTCGAGGGTCAGCCCTCACTGCTCGAGCCCAACCCGCCGCCGCCCAAGCCCAAGCCGATTCGGCGGCCGCGTAAAGCTGCAGCGTCCGGCAATATCTCCGACCGGCCGCGGCGCAGCCGCAAAAAGAAGCCGGATACCACACATCACGTCATGCAATAATTGGCGCGATGAGCACCGTGTCAAAACTTCCCAAGCCCCGAGGTCCCTATTCGCCGTTCACCCGGGCGGGAGATTTCATTTTCGTTTCTGGACAAGGGCCGATCGATCCGGAGACCAACGAGTTATCGCTGGGCGATATTCGCCACGAAGCGAAAATCGTCCTGGAGAATATCCGCCGGATTTTGGCCGAGGCCGGAGCTACGCCATCGGATGTGGTGAAGTGCTCGGTGTTCCTCGCCGATATTCGGGACTTCGCCCCCATGAACGAAATTTACGCTGAGTTCTTCGGCGCCAACCGGCCGGCACGCACCACCGTGGAAGCTCGTCTTCCCGGCGCCGGCATGAAGATCGAAATCGACTGCATTGCATACAAACGTGCCTGATGTTTCGATCCGCCGCTTGCAGCGCGCCGATGTCGAAGAAGCGCGGCGCATCGTTCGACCTTGCCTTCGACACCTTCGTGGGTGCGCCCGATCCGTAGCGTTGGAACGCGGATCGCGATTACGTGTTGCCGCGCTGGCACGCCAATCCTGAAGCCTTTCTCGTCGCGGAACTCGAGGGAAGGCTGGCCGGATCCAATTTCGCCACGCACGGGAGCTGTTCGAGCGCTGGGGCGTTCGCGAGGCCGGCCTGTTCACGTTCGCGCACAGCGCCAAGCACATCGCGCTGTATCAGAAGTTCGGCTTTTGGCCGCGCTTCCTGACCGCGATCTTGTCCAAGAACGTTCAGCCGCGCCAGGCATGGTATATCCGGTTTTCAACCCTCAGCGATGCTGAGCAAGAAGAGGTGTTACGTGCATGCCGCGCGTTAACGGATTCGATCTTTGAAGGTCTGGATGGGATGGCAGCTCGCTGGATGCGTTCGCGATCTGCCATTGCCGCGAAGGAACCGAAGCCGGCGCCAACCGCCAACGCTTCCGCGCAGGCATGATCCGTGCTGCCGCAGGAACTTGGAAGCTGCCTGAAACTTCAGACGAGTGGAAAGGGCGGGGGTGTTGCGTCACGAGTTGAAGCGGCTCGTACCGGCGCGAGCTGCACAGGCAGACATGAGAGGAACGTTTATTGCCTGGTGCTCAAGATTCGCGGGCCTACAACTCGCCCGTGCCTGGTATCGACGCGACCGGCCTAGCTCTCAGGCGCCGCTAGATGACCGGCTTAGATGTTTGTAGTAGCCCAGGTCCTCGCTGGTGAGGAGCTTGGTAGCGTAGATGATCTGGCCGGCGTGTTGGGCGAAGTGCTCCACCACGTGATAAATCGCTTCCATGATGGTAGGGTTGTACACCTTCTGAATCGTCTTCGCCTCCGTGAGGCGCTCCAGCGGCAATTTGCGAATCACTTCCGCGGCTTCGGTGGCGGTTGCCTTCAACTTGGCCGCAAGCTCGAGCGCCTGCGGACCGCCGCGCGCCGCAAACTCGGCATCGCGGTCGCGAATGTCGGGCTGGCCGCCCACGCCGGAAATGATCCATTGGCGCACATTGCCGCACAAATGCAGCACGACGTTGCCGACGGCGTTCTGGTTATCGCTGCCGCGCATCCAGACTTGTTCCGCGGATAGGCGCGCGAGGCAGTCTTCGATCCGGCCAGTGTAAGTGAGCAGCTGCTCGGCGGAATAGTTCAGGAACGCCTGCTCGATCATAAAACCTCCTCGGACCAGTTCTCCAGAATCGATTTGACCTTTCCGGTGTATTGATCGGCCAGGGCGCCATCGATCAAGCGATGATCGAAGGTCAGCGCGAGGTAGGCCATGGAGCGGATCGCGATGGCATCGTCGACGACTACCGGAACCTTCTCGACGGTGCCAACGCCCAAGATTGCGACTTGCGGCTGATTGATGATTGGAGTCGCGAACACGCTGCCGAAGCTGCCGAAATTGGTAATGGAGAAAGTGCCGCCCTGCACTTCATCCGGCTTCAACTGGCGCGATCGCGCGCGCGTGGAAAGATCCACGATAGCGCGCTGCAGGCCAACAATATTCTTTTCATCGGCGCCGCGAATCACCGGAACAATCAGGCCGTTTTCGAGCGCCACGGCGATGCCGATGTTGATGTCGTTGTGGTAGATGATGTTGGTGCCTTCGATGGACGCGTTCACGATAGGGAACTGATGAATCGCTTCCACCGCCGCTGAAACCACGAACGGTAGGAACGTCAGGCCGAAGCCGTAGCGCCGCTCGAACTCTTCCTTATAGCGGGTACGCATCTTGGCCACGCGCGTCATGTCCACCCGATGCACGGTGGTAACGTGCGCCGAGACGCGCTTGCTGAGGACCATGTGCTCGGCAATCTTGGCGCGCATCGTGCTCATCGGCTCAACGCGGGCGCGAGGAGCTTCAGCGCGGGGAACCGACGGCGCCGCTTGCTGCGAGGTGTAAATGGGCGTCATGGCTTGTGACGGCGGCGGCGCTGGAGCGGGCTGAGGCGGAGCAGGCATTGTGGCCACCTGAGTGGATGGCGCGGCGGGCGTGACTTGCGCCATAGTGCGAGCCCCTTGCGCTGACATGTAAGCTTCCAGATCCTGCTTCGTGATGCGGCCCCCTGCGCCCGAGCCTCTGACCTGTCGCAGATCGATGCCATACTCGCGAGCCATCTTGCGCACCAGCGGCGATAGCGGGCCGTTTGTGGATTCTATTTCGCCGTAAGGCGCCTGCGGCTGCTGCGGTGTTGCGGGCGGCGGAGGTGGAGCGCTGGGCTGCGTGGCCCTCGGCGGTTGAGGAGCCGGCGGAGGTTGATACGCCGGAGCGCTCGGTTGGGCGGCGCGCGGAGGGGGAGCGGGCGCGGGAGCGGGCGGCTGCGGCGGAGGAGCAGCTTTGGCGGCGGCTGGAGCAGGCGCCGATGCGCCATTGCCTCCGGCTTCGTTGATGCGTCCAACTACCGTGCTGATCGCGACCGTCTTGCCTTCCTCTACCAACACTTCCTGCAGCACGCCGGAAGTGGGCGCCGGAATTTCGGTGTCTACCTTATCGGTGGAAATCTCAAACAGCGGCTCGTCGCGTTCGACGTGCTCGCCCGGTTTCTTCAGCCACTTGGTCAGTGTGCCTTCGACAATGCTTTCGCCCATTTGGGGCATAACGACATCAATCATTAGAATGTCTCCGTGAGTTCAGGGACCGGTCGGTCCCGGCTTACTAAGTCGAATTGAAAGTGTTTTGAGAAGTTGCGCGCCAGCGCGGAAATTACCTCGTCGCGGCGGGCATCGCAGCCCAGCTCGTGCATAGAGGTTACAGGTTTCGTAAGTCCACAAGGCACGATGTACTGGAAATAAGTCAAATCGGTCGTATGATTCAACGCAAAGCCGTGGGACGTAACCCAGCGGCTGATATGCACACCTATGGCAGCCACCTTTTTTCCATCAACCCAGACCCCGGTGCAACCTGGCACGCGCCCAGCTTCGATTCCAAACTCCGCCAGCGCATCCAGGATGACCTGCTCAAGGGTCCGGACGTAGGCGACTACATCACGTTTCCATTCTCTCAAATCGAAGATCGGATAGCCGACCACCTGGCCGGGGCCGTGGTAGGTGATGTCACCGCCACGGTCAGTGGGGTGGAAGTCGATGCCGGCGCGGCGCAGCACCTCTTCGCTCGCGAGCAGATTCGTGAGATGGCCGTTGCGGCCCAAGGTGATGACGTGCGGGTGCTCGACGATGAGGAGTTGGTCGGGGATTGCACCTAGCTTGCGTTTTTGGACCAAATCTTTTTGGAGAGCGAAGGCGTCGCTGTAGGTGACACGTCCGAGATCGCGCAACTCAAGAGTTCGCATTTGTTGAGCCTCGGCGTGCACACGAGTGAACGCGGCACGCATGAGTGCGTACGCTACGCATCGATGGTCAATCCGTAAACGCTATTGAATGCTTCGCCCATGGCTTCGTACAGGGTCGGGTGAGCATGAATGGTGCTCATCATTGTTTCTACGGTCGCTTCGGCTTCCATGGCGGTAACGGCCTCGGAAATCAGCTCGAACGCTTCCGGTCCAATGATGTGGACGCCAAGAATTTCGCCGAACTTCTCGTCCGCGACGACCTTGACGAATCCCGTATGGTTGCCTTGGATGCTGGCTTTGCTGTTGGCCGAGAACGGGAATTTTCCAATCTTCACCGCGTGGCCTTGCGCGCGCGCCTGTGCTTCGGTCAGGCCAACGCTGCCGATGCCGGGCTCGGTGTAGGTACAGCTCGGAATGCGATTCTTGTTAATTGGTTTGGCGGCACGGCCGGTCATGTGCGCAACGGCCACCATGCCTTCCATTTTGGCCACATGCGCCAATTGCGGGGTGCCGGCGACAACGTCGCCGATGGCGTAGACTCCCGGCTCGCCGGTGAGCTGGAACTGATCCGTTTTTATGAAGCCGCGATCCAGCTCGATCTTGAGGTTCTCGATGCCAATGTTGCCGGTCACCGGCTTGCGCCCAACTGCGACCAGCAATGTTTCGGCCTCCATGTCCTCGCGCTTGCCGTTGGCCAGCGCAACGCACATGCGGACGCCGTTTTCGGTCCGGGTAATGTCCTCGGCTTTGGCGCCGGTCTCGCAGCGAATTCCGGTCTTGCGGAAGTACCGGTCCAGCTCTTTGGAGACCTCTTCGTCCTCGACGGGAACGATGCGCGGCAGCATTTCGATCACAGTGACTTTGGTGCCGAAGCGATTGAAAATGGACGCGAACTCGACGCCGACCGCGCCCGCGCCGATGATCAACATGCTTTTCGGAATCGCGGGCAAATCGAGAATCTCGACATTAGTCAGAATGGTTTTCGCGTCGGACTGCAGGCCGGGAAGCATGCGGGCTTCCGAACCGGTGGCGATGATGATGTTCTTAGTTTCGTGCGTCTGGGTGTTGTCCCCGGATTGCACGTCGACGCGCAAAAGCCCATTGGGACCCCGCGGCTGGAGCGTCCCGTAGCCCTTGATCCAATCGATCTTGTTTTTCTTAAGCAGGAACTCGACGCCCTTGGAATGCTTGGAGACGATCTTGTTCTTGCGGTCCTGCACGCGGGGGAAATCGAGCCGGGGATTCTGGCACTGAATGCCTTCTTCGTCGGAGTGAACGAAGCGTTCCCAGACATCGGCGGTATGGAGCAGCGACTTGGTGGGGATACATCCCACCAGCAGGCACGTACCGCCCAGGCGGGAGTCCTTTTCCACCAGGGCGGTCTTGAGCCCGTATTGCGCGCCGCGAATCGCGGCGGCATAACCGCCCGGGCCACTCCCAATCACAATCAGGTCGTAGGTCATTTAAATTTCAGGATAACGAACCAACATCATTAGATGCAGCTTGGAGCAGGGGAGATTCGCTCACGCCATCGCGACCGAAACGGAATAGACGGAAGGCAGATTGTCAGCCAGGATCTGCCAGTTATCGCCGCCATCGCGCGTATAGAAGACCTGGCCGGAGCTGGTGCCGACGTAGACGCCGGCCGGGTCGAGTGCGTCCGAGGACATGGCCTCCCGCAGCACGAGCAGGTGCGCGTTGCGCTGCGGCAGGCCGCGAGTCAGCAGCTTCCAGGTTTTGCCGTCGTCGCGAGTGCGCGCGATCCGGAACTGGCCCTCGAGGTTGCAGCGATATTGCGGCGACTCGATGGGAACGGTGAACATGGAGCGCGGCTCCGCGGCGGGAACAGCCAGGCCGAAACCGAAACGCGTGGGGAGGCCCTTAGAGATATCGGTCCAGCGGCTGGCGTCGAAGCTGGCGCGATATAGGCCGCAGTGATTCTGTTGATACAGCGCCTCGGGATCGTTGGGGTGCGCAAGGAGCTTGTGGACGCAGACGCCGACTTCGGGGAATTTGTTGGGTTGGAAGTCGGCGCGGACACCGCCGTTGAACGGAGTCCAGGTGGCGCCGCCGTCGGTGCTGCGGAATGCGCCCGCCACCGACATGCCGACGATGATGCGACCCTTTCCGAGGCACTGAATGCTGTGGACCATCATGCCGCCGCCACCGGGCTGCCAAAGGCTGCGGGAGGGGTGATTGGTAAGGGAAGGAACCTCTTCCCAAGTGGCGCCCCAATCGGAGCTACGAAACAGCGCGCCCGGATCGGCCCCGGCCCACACCACGCCCGGGTCGTCCGCGGCGCCGGGCTGGATGTGCCACATGCGCTTGATGGATTCATTCGGGATGCACTCCAGCTTGAGGCCTTTCTCGGAGAGCTTCCATGTTTTCCCGCCGTTCGTGCTGGCGTGGATGTGCGGACCGAACCAGGCGCTGTTCACGGCAGCGTAGAGACGCTTAGGTTCGCGGGGGTCCTGGGAGACGTGGTTCACTTCCTGGCCGCGGAAGTGCGGGCCGTCAGTGGTCCAAGTCTTGCGATTGCTGCTAGAAAGCGCGAAGGCGCCTTTGCGCGTACCAATCCAGACCGTGATTTTTTTCGAGGGCATTTGCCCATTTTAGCGAGAACGCAGAGAGTGAACGCCGCCGCAAACGGCGTGAGAAGAGGCGGCCAGTTGTAGAGGGTGGACTACTTCGCCTTCTTCTGCTTCTGTTGTCCGACGCGGATCTTGAAATGTTGCTGTTTGGCTTCCTGGAACGCCTTGTGATCGTGCCGCGCAACCGCATCGGCGAGGTAAGCGTCCACATTGGTCTCCTTGGGGAGGACGGCCATAATGGTGAAACTCTCGTTGCAGGTCGGGCAGAAGGGCCGGAAGCGCTTAACGTTCGGGATTGCCATACGAGATTAGGATAGCATGGGCGGTCGAAACACGCCTGAGTGCCGAAATATCGGCACCGATTTGACGCATCTCGCGGTTTTTCCCGGAGCGTTGGGATTTTTTTAATCCAATTTTGCCGATTGGTTTCGGGCTCACATATGAACCTCGCTTAGGACCAGTTTCGCGCCGGCTGGCCGCGCGGCGCGGGTGGTGGACGCAAGATGCTGTGCCTGAAGGAGAAAGATTTTTGGGAGCGCGGGTATTGTGGATCCCTAATGGGTTACCGACAAAACAATGCCCGTTGGCGATCGTACGCCGCCAATGATGATTGTGACGGGCCAGTCGCCGTCTGTGAGCGAGGCCGGTACCTGGATGGCGATTTGATAGAGACCTGCAAACCCAGGCGCTAAGGCCGCTCCGTACACCGTCGCAGGAATATTGCCGATGCTGACTGTGGGAGCAGCGCTGGTCGCATAGGTCTGATCGCTCGGGGTAACGTAGCCGAGCAGGTATGGTGGACCCGTCGCGACAAGTCCGGTACCCCACAAGACGATCACCTCGCCAGGTTTAGCCGCCACTGTAGGCAGTGTTGCGAACGTGCCGTTCTTGACTGCATAACTGTAGTCCTGATGCGTTGCGACCGCCTGATTGTTGGGCCAGGGAAAGACTGCCGGACTATACTGCGCCGCCGGCGTGTTGAAGATGCTCTGCACCTTAGCACCCAAGTTGCTGACCACTACGGATGTCAGGGAAGTCGCTGTGATATTGGGGACCAACACGTTGATTTGACCGCTGCTGATATAGCTCACGTAACCGGGCTTTCCATCGAAGGTCACAGTGACGCCATCGAGTGCGGCGGGCAATTGTCCGTTGGAAATGGAATTGTCCCAAGTGTCGGTGGTTGACGCCAGATTCGTGCCCTTAATGGTGGCGAACGTATTGGGCGCGATGCTGTTTTGAAAGCCGGCGGCGTTCACCACGCTCGAAATCACCGGGCGGGCCGGTGGTGTCGTGGTCACCAGATAGGTAACTGGAATGTTGACGGTAGGGAGATCGGGAGCCGTGGGCGTGAGGACGATATTGCCCTTATAGGTGTCGGCGGCCGGAAGGCTGCTTGCCGAGACGGTGATCTGGACCGGTGTGTTGCCACCGGCCGAGGTCGCTTTCAGCCAATCGCCGCCTGAGGTGGTGGATGCGGCAACACTAAAGCCGAGCGGAACGCTGCCGGTGGTGTAGACCGTTACGATTTGCGGATCGGGTGTATTTTCGGCGGGTGTGTTGGTGCCCGTAGTCGCCGAAAAATACACTGATGGCACGCTGGCCAAAAGGCCGGGCACTCGCGCGCCAAGCGTGACCTTGCGAATACGATTGTGGCCTTCATCGGCGATATAGTAATTGCCGGCCGCATCGACTGCGAGGCCCGCGGGCACGATCTGGGCACTACTGGGCGGTCCGCCATCTCCAAGATTGCCGGTGGACACCGCACCCACCGCGGTCGTGATCACGCCCGACGGATCGACTTTGCGAACGCGATGGGCTACGTACTCGGCAATGTAAATGTTGTTTATCCCGTCCACCGCGACACTATATGGGCCGTCAAGTATCGCGCTCGCGGCAGGCCCGCCGTCGCCCTGGGGGCCCTGAACATTTCCGTTTCCAGCCACGGTGCTGATGATACCGGTGACGATGTCGACCTTACGAATCACGTTGGCATTTTGATCGGCGATATAGATATTGCCTGCACTGTCGAGGGTGACGTCCATGGGGCTGAAGAGTGTGGCAGCGGTAGCGGGTCCGCCATCGCCCGCATAGCCGAACCCGCCATTTCCGGCAACCGTGGTAATAATTCCGTTGGTGTCAACTTTGCGGATGCGGGCGTTGTTGGTGTCCGCGATATAAAGGTTGCCTGCCTTATCGACGGCCACGCCGCTTGGCCGGTAAAGCGAAGTGCTGGTGGCTGCCACGCCGTCGCCAGAGTAATTCAGTTTGCCGTTGCCGGCTACGGTGTTGATGATGCCGTTAGTGTTCACCTTGCGAATGCGGTGATGCCCGTCGTCAGCGATGTAGAGATTGCCGGCGCTATCCACCGCGAGCCCGTCATGGTTGGAGGAGATGTAGATCGATGCTTTGGTTGCCAGTCCGCCGTCGCCGGAGAAAACGGTGCTCTCGCCCGCGAAACCTGCGACGGTGGTGATGATGCCGGCGGTGTCGACTTTACGGATCACTGACTTGGATAAGTCGGCGATATAAATGTTCCCGGCGGCATCCACTGTCACGCCGTTAGGGTGCATCGAAGCGCTGGTAGCAGATCCACCGTCGCCGGAATAGGCGTCGGTGCCGTTACCCGCAACCGTGGAGATTACGCCTTGGGCGCAGCAAACAGTGGCCGCGAGTAAGAGTATGAGGGGACGCTTCATAGAATGTGTAATTGTCTCGTCGGGCCGAATCCAAGTCAATCTGGACGACGGATCGCCTGTGGATGCTATTGAGCCCGTGTAGTAATGGCTGGTTTGGGACCGATTCTTTCAAGAATCTTATCGGGCGCGCCCTAGCGTGGCAGGCCACCGAGCCGCGGATACAGAACGGTGAGACTACACGGCGATCTGTTGAGCCGGCGATTGCCTTGACACCGTTTGAAAGTGCCTTTTAGTCTGGAGCAATGGAAGTCAAGCTTACTCCCCGTCAGGAATTTCTAATCCAGCGCGCGATTGAGCAGGGGCGTTATCGCTCGGCCGACGATGCGGTGCGCGACGCGATGGCGCGGTGGGAGGAGCGGGAGCGCGAGAGGATCGATTTGACGACCGACATCGGCCGCGCGGAGGCGGATCTCAAATCGGGATCTTATCAAGACTACACGGACGATACACTTGCGTTTCTGGCCGAAGAGCTGAAGCGCGAAGCGCGAGAGATGCGTGCATCGTTGCAGTCTCGATGAACCGATACCGCCTGACCGGAGTGGCGCGGCAAGCCATCCTGGAAATCTGGTTGAAAATGGCCGCCGAGAGCGAGCGCTCGGCCGACGCCTATGTGGACCGGCTGGTCCGCCATTTTCGGTTATTGGCTGATTATCCGGGTTCCGGGCGGCGGCGCGAGGAGTTGGGCAGCGGGTACCGCAGCGTTTCGGTAGACGAGTACGTGGTGTTCTATCGTCTGGTGCGATCGCAGGTACTCCTGATGCAAGTGGTTCACAGAAGCCGCGACAGCGCATTCAGTGTGCGTTAAGGGCTAAGTTGGATCGGCCGGTGCCGAGCGCCCAGGAGAGCTTCTCGAAATGAAAGGCGGCGTTCCAGAAATCTGCCTACGCGAAAAAGTTAACTGCACAAATAAAAAAGCGCCGGATGCGCGAAGCATCCGGCGCCGAATTTATTTCGGACTTACTTGGGACAGCCGATGCGGTTCATCTCGGCTGCCGGGAGTTCCCTGGCATCGCGCGCGGCGGTGGGCAGCGCCATGCCGCGTGGAACCAGCCAAACCTCGACACGCCGGTTCTTGGCTTCATTGACGTCCACCTGAGCGCCGCGCCGTTCTCGTGGCGCCGTAGTGGAGACGGCGCAGGAGGTCGGAACCATCTCGCTCTCCTGCGTTGCGCCAACCCAAGAGCCGCGGATCCGCCCGCGATCCAGCGCGGCGCAAGTGCCGGTGCCGCCGCTCAAGACGCCGGCGGTATTCAGCACGCGATCGCGATCCAGGTTGCGGTTGCGGCGCGATCCAGGACGAGGCGCTTCGGCGGAATCGATATGCCCCACCAGCACCACGTCGTAATTGGTATTGGCGGTCAGCTCGGGATAGAGCTGTTCGATCAAGATGCGTTTGCCGCAATTATTCACGCGCGCGCTGTCTTTCGGGAAGACGATATCGCCGAAGTGGCGCGCTTGCTCCGACAGATTCACCGTGATTTCGGTGGATCCGCTGGCCGTGCCGCCCTTGGAATCGGTGACGGTTGCGGTCACGCGGACCTGCTTGGATTGCGGCCGGCTGCGGTCGTTCTGATTCATAGCCACGCCGTTCGAGTTGAACTCCGCCGCGGGGCCATTACCGGTGACGCTCCCCTCGGCTGCAGCCCAGCTATAGCGCAACGAACCGCCGCACTCCGAGGCGCTGGCATTCACGCGCAGGTTCGAGGTCTGTCCGTAGTCGATGCTGGACGGATTCGCGGTCACGCCGCTAACGGTGGGTGCCGAATAGGACCGAACCGTTACTGAAACGGCGCTCACGTCCACCGGCTCCGCAGCGGCCTGGCCGGAGGTATCGGAGACGTGCACGCCGATACGGTATGTCCCGGAATTGCTCGGCGTCCAGGTGAAGGTCGAGCTGTTTGGACCCTGATTGGTGCCGTTCACGGACCACTGATAAGCCAAACTATGGCCCTGCGGGTGCGATGCGTTGGACGTAAACGTCACCGAATCGCCCGGGCACACGGAGGTCGCGCTGGCAGAGATGGCGCCGGCGTTCAGTGCGGCTGCCGCAGGAGGCGGCGGGGGCGGCGGAGGCGTTGGTGGCGGCGGCGGCGCGGGTTTCTCGCCCCGTCGTCCGAAGTAGATCGACAAGCCAATGGTAGTCTCCAGCCCTTGAATGAAGCGGTTGTCGGGGATGTAGTACCCAGCGGCGGCCGACCTAGGCAAGCCAAAACTCGGGTTTCGTCCAAGCGAAGCGCGCAAGTCCGCACGCACGCCGATGCGCGGACTGACCTGCCATTTCAGGCCTGCGCCGTAGGTGCCCTGGACGCCGTTCCATGAGTTGAACCCTTGAAGTCCGAGCGCTGGATCCAGGGCCGCAGCTAATTGCCGGGCATGACGAGAGGGATCCCAAAAAACGCCGCCCACGCCAATGGTGAAAAACGGGCGCAGAGCTTTATCGCGCGGGGTCAGATACGCCAGAAGATTGAGGCCGACTTCGTGGACGTGGATGTCCAGCGGCGGAATGATCAAATTCGGCGCGGGTTGCTGTTTGAAAGTCAGATTGTGATTTGAGTACACCGTCCCGTTTTCTTCAACGCCGAAGTAGTTCCAAAAATTTTCGGTAAGCCGGACACCCACCAATCCGTCCGTGTTGAACCTCGTACCGAGACCTGCCTCGACGGGAGCGTAATAGGCTACGCCGCCGAAAACGCCGGCTTCGACGAAGTTGAAGTAGTCATTCGTAGGCGATGCCGCGTTCTGCGCGCGAGCGGCCGGCGGAGCGGACGCGAGACCGAGTACGGTCGCAAATACGGCAGAATACCTCCAAATTGCTTTCGTGTTATTCATTTTCTCCCCTGCTTAGCGATCGCTTTTTGAAAGCGTCGTTTCCACATCAATCCGCGAACTGACATCCTGTTGCGGTAAGTCAAAAACCAGAGCGCCACGGGCTGAAGTCAGAGCGATCAGCCGCCCAGGCAGACCCGGGGTGAACCATAAGCGGCGAAGCGAAGAGTTCTCCAGCCCGTCGCTTGGAAACGGATCCCAGGACGTTCCTCCATTCGGAGACCGGTAAACCTTCCCGTACTGAATTAAGAATGCTTCGGATTTGTGCTCAGGATGAAAACGTATGGATTCGACGGTGGAGGCCGGGATACCCTGCGTTATAAGAGTCCAGTGCTGGCCGCTATCGGTGGACTGTAGGACGCCGCGCGAAGTAGCTGCCAGGAGCGGAGAGTCGCGGTCCACAGGCAGCGCCAGATCGTAAAGATAGTATGAATTGTCCGGAAGAAATGAAGAACGCCAAGTTACCCCGGAATCCTCGGAGATGAACAAAGCGGAGCGAGTGGCTACGGCCAGGCGGCTAGCGCCGCTGGGAGGAGCATAAATGGCCGAGACAGGGACGTCGGCGATCCCTGGAGACTTCAACTGCTGCCAACTGGCGCCTGCATTAGAGCTCCGAAAGAGGCCGGAATCCGTGCCCGCCAGCAGCAGGGTTTGTTTTTCGGCCTCGACAACCCGCAGCGCATTTACGCGAAGGCGGGCCGGCGGACGTGTCCCGGGCCGGACCGAGGGTTTCGGCTGGGACAACAACGGTGTCCAGGTTTTGGCCCCATCGACCGATTTCATCACGCCGTCTTCGCTGGCCGCGAAGAGCTGATCTGGTTTCGACGGCACGACCGCGAGGCTATTTAAATTGCGGCCCGACAATGCATCTTCGTTAGCGCGGAGCGTCCAACTCAGGCCGGCATCGTTACTGGCGAATACGCCGCCGAACCGCCCTTCATAACCGCTGCTGGCGTATAAATGCTGGCCGGCGCCGGTAATTTGAGTCAGCCGGTGGTTCGAAAATCCTCCATTCACGCTATGAAATGTCTCACCCGCGTCGGTACTTTTCAGAATTCCCGCATATTCAGTGGCGAGATAAAGCGTTCGCGGCTCCGACGGATCGAAAACCATCCAATTCACCTGCTCTGACGTTAGATGCCGCCAGGTCTTACCCGTGTCAGGGGATTTGAAAAGCCCCAGCGTGGTTCCGGCGTAGATTACGTCCTGAGCCGCGGGATCTTCCGCAATGATGTGGGTGCGGCGATGGGTGCCCGGGATGCCCTGCAGCTTGATCCAGGAGCCGCCGCCGTTACTGCTACGGTAAATACCGCTGCAGGCGCTGGCGAAAATCAGCTCGGGGTGCGAGGGATTCACGCGGATGGAAAAGATGTCGGAGTCATCGATGAGGCCCTCGTGAATAGATTTCCATGTGGCGCCGCCATCGATGGTTTTCCAGGGAAGATGGGGTGTTCCTGCGTAAATGACTTGTGAGTCGGTGGGATCGAACGCCAAAGCAGTAATATCCTGCATTTCGTTGTCGTTCTCACGCGAAATACGTTGCCATGTGACGCCCGCATCGGCGGTCAGGAACACGCCTTTGGCGGTTCCCGCGGTCAAGATTTTCGGGTCCTTGGACCACATGGCGAGCGACTCAATGCGCGCCCCCTTCAAACCGGCAAACTGCGTCCAGGTCTGGCCTCCATCCTTGCTCTCCCACACGCCCGAATCCGCGCTTTCTCCCGCGTCCAAGCCGGCATAGAAGTGTCCCGTTTCGGCCGGATGGATAATGAGCGCGTTGAAGGTGCCGGGCGTGCCCCGGGGAAACGGCACCAGGCGCCAGGACGAACCGGCGTCATCGGAGCGGAATATCAGCGAGTCGCGAGCGCCGGCCAGCAGAATGTTATGATTCTGCGGGTCGATGGCGATGGATCGCGCGCTTCCTCCGAATGGACCAGCCAATCGCCAGGCTGCGATGCCCGGTAGACTTACTAAGAGCCCGAGAACGAGGCTAAGTGAAACTTGCCTCCCTGAAGTTACAAGATCCACGCTCCTATTAGCCTATCAAAAACGAAGACGCGTAGCGTAGTACTTGAGGAGCTAAACCTCAGGCCATCAGCAGGTTTCAGTTTAGACCGGTGGCCGGGGCGTGTCCTGCGAGATCCGTAATTTGTTCAGCGAGCTGCTGCGGGCGATCCAGGTTTTCCACAATTAACCGGCTGTACTCACCGGCGGTTTCGATAGAAACATCGCCCACTCCAAAGATCCGCTGCCAAAACGATTGGATGGCGCGGACGTCCTGAACCTTGGGGAGTTGGATGATGCGCGTGGAGCGCGAGGCGAGGCCGGTTTCGTAGCGCAGCTTTTCGCCTGCAATGGTCAGCTTCACGCTTTGGCGCTGGATATGTCGTTTGATCGGCCACAGCAAAAAGAGGAGCGACGCCAAGGGCAGCCACGGGGTGGGGTACTGGTCAGCGAGGTACTTGTAATGAATGAACAGCGCCAGGCCGACGGCCGCCAATGCCAAAACATACCCGGCTTTGATGAACTTCATGCTAGGGCGGATTTGGATATCGGCCATCTGCTTCCTGTAAATTGTACCGCGGCGGTAATGCGCGACAATGGAGCATCGCGAACCTGAAAGCTCCTAGAAAACTTCGCCACAAGCGGCGCGGGAAAGCGCCGGCGCGAGTCGCCGCGTATTTGTTATCGGTGCCTGAGCGGTTGGTGCGGTCGGGTGCGGCTCTGGCGGGCGGCCTCATGCGGGAGATCGGCGATGTCGCGCTGCCTGCGAGTGTCCGGCGGACCAAAACGTACCAGACCATGGTGGAGATCGCGTTACGGTTCATGATTGAACAGTTGGGCGAAGTAAAGGGCGTTTACCCGTCCGAAGGCGAGCTGGCCTCGAATTTCCTGCTGCGCCGCACGGCTGGTCATGGGATCGAATTAGCAGGTTTGATCGCGTTCCGCGCCTCGCCGGTATGGATTTTAGCCGCTCTGGCCGACGTTTCGGGCGCGGGGCGGCAGATCGTGCAGGAGATTGCCGAGGCCATGAAAGAAGAAGGACTCCTGGCGGGCGACGCCAGGTTCGAAAACATCGACCAGATTCTAGACGGTCTCGAGCGTACGGCCGGCTGGGCCGCGGATGTTGTCAACGTGCCGCCGCTGGACGTCGCCGGACTGCGGAAAGAATGGATGGCGTTTCGCGAAAGCGCGGCGCGCATTCCTCCGCGAAATCTGCCTAGCGCGCAGCGTGTGCGCGCGCAATGGGAGGAATTGAAGGTGCAAGCCGCGGCGCAGCACCGGAGCGTGCTTCAACTTTCGTCCATTATGGCCGTGGCAGCCATGGCCCGCACCCCAGGGACGCTGCTACGTCTGGCTCGCGCCGGAAATCGGGCGGTCTGGCGCACGGGGCAACTGTTTGCGGGGACGCTGCTGGAGCATTACAGCCAGATGCTGCGCGAGATCGGGGACCGGGGATATGCAGCCTATTGGGCGGAGGCGTTCCGGCCGTATCTGCGAGCCGCGGCCGGGCAGTTCTCGATCAAACACCGGTCACTTACCGTGCGGCTGCTGCGCTAGATTCGCTGGATGCTTTGATCTGGCGGCCCAGATCTTCGTATTGATCGGTGGCGATAAAATCGACGCCGGCAGCGATGGCCGCACGCCAGCGTATCCTCGCAGCTTCGAGAGAGCCAAAATTGTAATCTTCGCTCCAGCCGTGATCATCGCCTTGTGGGAAGCCGTCCAGGGTGTAAAAGCGGATCCAGTAGCCGAGACGGTGCGCCCGGTCCACCAGCGCGCGAAGCCGTTCGGCATCTGCTGGAGTCCAATCGCCCGCACGCGTTTGGCCGCCCTCTTCTACTTCGTACCAGGAGTTATTCCACCATCGCCGGTAGTTGGTCGGCCGATCGATCAACAGCTTCTCGGGAGGCAGCGTGGCCAGGAAATGAGCGCGTTCTTCCCGGGATTCGCCGGGAGAACGGGCCGTGTGGGCAGATCCGAAAACACGCAGGCGCGCCCCGGCCGGCAACTGCTTGTAGAAAACCTGTTCCTGGGCGTCTGAATCTTCGGTGATCACCAGAATCGGCTTAGTGTCGAACGGCGCAAGCGTGGCCGGATCCGCCAGCTTGGGCGCGGTGGTTATCCAGCTCTGATACTCGCCGAGCAAGCTCCAGACGGCTTGGAGCAACGGCAGGCTCTCGCTTTTAAAGTCGAAGTGCAAAACGATCAACGGCCAGCGCCTGGTGTCGTTCTCGGCCAGGGCTTTTTCCACGATGGGCCGCACGCGTTCGAAAAAATAGTCGCGCAGCGCCGGTTCGGAACCGTCGGCTTCGGCGCGGTGAGTGACCACGACACGGCGTGAGCGCTCGTCCCAAGTAAGATCCTGCTCGATCGAAACGGGGAATCCGCTGGCCAGCGCGCGATCGATGCGGTCGGCCCAGCGGCCATCATAGGGATAACAGTTGTGCGCATCGAGCACCGGTTGGTTATGGTTTAACCAGACCAAAGGTGCAGGCTGCGCGAGCAGTTCGACCGCCGCGAGAATCAACCAAAGCGGCTTCATAAGCGCTTCATCGTAACATTGGGCAAGGACGCGGCAAGTTACAGTGCCGTCATAAATCCTCCGGCTGCCCAATGGGAAGATAGGAGACCAGGAGAGAACGTCTGAAATCGGCCGACGTGATCATCATCGGTGGCGGCATTGTGGGATCGAGCATCGCCTACCATCTCACGGAGGCCGGATCTCGCAGTGTGATCGTGCTGGAGCGCGAGGCGCACCAAGGCAAAGGCTCGACCGGGAAAAGCATGGGCGGCGTGCGCGCTCAGTTCACCACGCCGGTGAACATTCAGATGTCTTTGTACTCCATTCCATTCTTCGCCCGATTCGACGAAGTGGTCGGTTATCCGTCAGGCTACAAGCCGCAAGGCTACTTGTTTGTTGCCAGTGAAGAACGGCATATGAAGTACCTGCGTGCCAACTACGAACTCCAGGCGAAGCTGGGGTTGAGGTCAGTGCGGCTCCTGGGGCCGGACGATGTTGCGCGGCTGGCGCCGGAAATCCGCACGGACGACGTAATCGGCGGTAGTTTCTGCGCAACCGACGGCTTCGTAGATCCCTACAGCGTCATGACGGGGTTCATGCAGAAAGCGATGGGACGGGGCGCCGAATTGATGCGCGAAACCGAGGCAATCGGCTTTCAGCGGGACAGCAACGGAATCGCAGGCGTGGAGACAAATCGTGGATTTATTTCGGGGCGCGTGGTGGTGAACGCGGCCGGACCGTGGGCCGGACTTCTGGCGCGGTGTGCCGAGATCGAGCTGCCCATCGAGCCGCTGCGCCGGATGCTGGTTCCGACCGAGCCGTTCGATAAAGTTTCGCAGAAATCTCCCATGGTGATTGATATGGCGACGGGGTTCCACTATCGTCCCGAAGGCCTGGGCATCCTGATGGCGTGGAACGATCCGGATGAGAAGCCGGGGTTCAACACGAGCTTCGATCCGGCTTTCGTCGAAAAAATTCTGACGCGCGGCGTGAAACGCCTGCCCTGCCTGGAACAGGCCGAAGTGAATCCGCGGCGGGCCTGCGCCGGGCTGTACGCGATGACTCCGGATCACCACTCCGTGCTCGGTCCCGTGCCGCAGCTACCCGGTTTTTTCCTGGCGAATGGATTCAGCGGGCATGGCGTCATGCATTCTCCGGCAACCGGGCGGATCGTGGCGGATCTGATTCTCAAAGGATCGACGGACATTGTGGATGCAGGCCAGCTCGGGTTCGATCGTTTTAGTTCGGGCCGACTTTTGGAAGAAACGGCGGTGCTCTGACGCCGCCTCAGGCCGGGAGCACGAACGAGCGGCTCGGGTATATTCTGAAAATCATGCCAGTAGGTATGCTCCGGAACCACGCGGTTGTGGTGGCGCTGCTTTTATCCGCCTTGCCCACTTTTGCCCAGCGAGGCGGCCAAAACGTTTCGCCGGTGGAGAGCTTCCGGTTCCGATTTATGGGGCCAGCGGTCGGCAACCGGATTTCGGCTGCCGCGGGAATTCCGGGCGACCCGAGCACATATTACGCCGGCGCGGCATCCGGAGGCGTATGGAAGTCCACCGATGGCGGCGTGCGCTGGACGCCGGTGTTTGACGATCAGCCCGCCCAAGCTATTGGCGCGCTCGCCATAGCGCCCTCCGATTCCAAAATCATCTGGGCCGGCACCGGCGAAGCCTGGGCCATTCGCGACGTCGACATGATGGGCGACGGAGTTTATAAATCGACCGACGCCGGAAAGACCTGGACCCATATGGGGCTTGGCGAAACGGGCCGCATCGGACGCATCGTGATTCATCCCGCCAATCCGGATGTTGTGTTTGTTTGTGCGCTGGGGCGCCTCACGGGGCCGCAGCAGGAACGCGGCGTTTATAGAACTACGGATGGGGGCAAGAGCTGGACCCGCGTATTGTTCGCCGATGCAAACACCGGGTGTTCGGGTCTCGCAATGGACCCGCACAACAGCAACGTGCTGTTCGCGGGCATGTGGCAGGCCGAAATGCACACGTACGCCATGTTCAGCGGCGGGCCCGGCAGCGGCGTATACGTCTCGCGCGACGGCGGTTCAACTTGGAAGCGTCTAGAGGGTCACGGGCTGCCGCATGCGCCGGTGGGCAAGATCGACGTTGCCGTCGCGCCGACGAACAGCAATCGCATATACGCGCTGATTCAAACCGCCGATCAAGGTTCGCTGTGGCGTTCCGACGATGCCGGCGAAAACTGGACCGCGGCGAGCTGGGATCGTTCACTGATCGGCCGCGCCGGTTATTACATCCGCCTGGCGGTATCGCCATCGAACGCCGATGAAGTTCTGGTGGCCAACAGCGCCTTCCATATCTCGAGCGATGGCGGCAAAACATTCCGAGCGGTCCGTTGGGGCGGAGACACACACGACATCTGGGTGGATCCACTCAATTCAAACCGCATCCTGGTTACGCATGACGGGGGAATGTATATGACCACGGACCACGGGAAGACCTCAAAAACGGTCACTCTTCCCATTGGGCAGATGTACCACGTGGCCGTAGATAATGATGTCCCGTACCAGATCTATGGAAACATGCAGGACGATGGCACCATGCGCGGCGCAAGCAACTCGCCCGAATCGGGCGGGCAAGGCATTGATTATCCGGGCGGTGGGCGGCGCGGCAGCATCGGCATCGTTCCAGGCCCGTGGGATCACAACCTCGGCGGCTGCGAATCGGGATTCACGATCCCCGACGTCACCGATACGAACATCGTCTGGGCGACTTGTTATGGCGATGAAGTAACCCGCTACGATGCGCGCACCAAAATGGCTCGTTCCATCAGCCCCTGGCTGCACACGCTTGACTCCGCGCCCAACGAAGCGAAGTACCGCTGTCATTGGACTCCGCCGCTGGCTGCGGATCCGTTCAACCACAACACGATGTACTACGGCTGCCAGGTAATTTTCAAAACCAGCAACGGCGGCAACAGTTGGACCGTAATCAGTCCCGATCTGTCCACGCAGGACCCGAGCCGCATCGTTTCCTCGGGCGGAATTGTCGGCGACAATCTAGGCCAGTTTTATGGCGAGGTCGTTTTTTCGATCGCGCCATCGGAGATTCAAAAGGGACTCATCTGGGCCGGAACTAATGACGGGAAGGTTTGGTACACACGCGACGCGGGCGCGCATTGGAACGATGTCACTAAGAACATCGCGGGAATGCCTTCGTGGGGGACCGTTTCGAAGATCGAGCCGTCGCACTTCGATGCAGGTACGGCATACATCGCGGTGGATTTCCATCTGATGGATAACCGCGATCCATTTCTCTACAAGACCAGCGATTACGGCCAGACCTGGACGAGGATCAGCGGCGATCTGCCGCATGGCCCGCTCGCTTACGCGCGGGTGATTGCGGAGAATCCGAACAAGAAAGGGATGCTTTTTGCGGGCACCGGTAACGCTCTTTACTATTCCAGCGACGATGGTGTTCACTGGAAGCAGCTCAAGGACGGCCTGCCCGCAGCGCCCGTTTCGTGGATCGTGGTGCAGAAGAAGTATCACGATCTGGTTGTTTCCACGTACGGGCGAGGGTTCTATATTTTGGAGGACCTCTCGCCGCTGGAGCAGGAGACCGGTGCCGCCGCGACAAGACTGTATGCGCCGCGAGCCGCGTACCGCCTGGTGCATGCGGCGCGCGGCGTGCTGAATTACTCACTCCAAACGGCTGCTAAGAGTCCGCCGCACATCGAGATTCTGGATTCGACGGGCCACGTGGTCCGTGACCTCGGAAACCTGCCGGGACAAGCCGGGCTGCACCGTGTGATTTGGAATCTTCGAATCGACGGGCCGCGCCTGGTGGCGCTCCGGACGACGCCTGAGGAAAACCCGCACATCTGGGACGAGCCGCGCTTCGAAAAAGCGGAAACACGGCCGGTGACCCACTGGGGAATCGAGCAGGCCGGCTTAGGACCGCTGGTAGCGCCGGGCAAATACAGCTTGCGCCTCGTCGTGGACGGCCAATCCTACACGCAACCCATGGAAATCCTGCTTCCGCCCGACAGTCATGGCAGCGAAGCGGACATCCAGGCGTCCGTCCGGCTGCAGACGCGAGTTCGCGACGACATCAGCGCCGTGTCGGATATGACGAATCAGATCGAATGGATGCGCAAGAAGCTGGAAGACGATCGCAAGAAGTCGGCCGCTCAAGCGGATCTGGTCCGCCGCGTTGACGCAATCGACCGCAAACTGCAAGAAATCGAATTTAAATTGATCTCGCACAACGACGCGTTAAGCGATGACAAGTACTTCATCTCGCAATTCAAGTTGTATATGAACCTGGTTTGGTTGGAGGGCGAGATTGGTTCTGGGTTGGGCGACGTCGCAGGCAGTGGAGATTATGGGCCGACCGAGACGGCATTGAGTCTCGTGCTCGGCCTCGAGAGAGAACTGCAGTCGGTGCAAACAGAGTACAAGAGCGTGATGGAAAAGGATGTGCCCGCCTACAACAGCTCGATCGCGGGCACGGGATTAACGATCCTTCAGACCACGGGCGCTCCCCCGCCGCCGCAACAAACGGCACCACCTACAGATCAGTAACGATCCATTACACCTCCTTACAAGGCGTGACAGGCGAAAATACCCTGTCCACATCCAAACAGGTGGAGGTGGAAAGCGATGTTAAAAAGATTTGGAATTCCGGCTTTGGCGCTGGCTTCGGCATTAGCGGTGGCAGCTCCGAACGTAACTTTAGCGGCCGAACGTGGTGGCGAGCGAGAAGGGCATGAAGCGGCGCGGCAGGATTTCCGCGGCCGTGGCGGCGATGGCTCCGATCGCGACCGGCACTTCGACCGCGACAATCGCGGGTTCGACCGTGATGATTATGGCCGATTCAACTTCGGCGTAGGTGTGTACGCGGCTCCCGCTCCCGCCCCCGCCGCAAGCGGCTACTATGACCAATACGGCGTGTGGCACGCCTCTGGCTATTACGATCAGTTTGGGGTCTGGCATCCCTACGGCTACTGATCAGGCGGATGTCACAAGCGGCCGCGCGATCCTCCTCCGCGCGGCCGTTTTCTTTTAAAGGCTCAAGCTAGCGCTGCGCCCAATACCGATCGCGAGTCTGAACGATGAGACCTTTCTCTTTAGTCGCAACCTGGAGGGTGCGAAACTCCGACACGCGCACGGGCTGGTCAGAAACAAACCCCATACTGTACTGGCTGCGCAACTCGTCTTCAATCAGCCCAAAAATCTGCTCGATATTTTGCTTCTTCGAAACCTCGAAGAAGCCTCCGCCCGTTTCCCTGGAGAGATGCTGCAGCACCTTTCGGCCGTCCGGTTCGCCGAATCCGAAGCCGTAAGCGCCGGGGTCGGAGAACAGGATGGAATAGACCAGCGTATCGGCCCGCTGAGCTGCATCGATTGCGTCGTTGAGCGATAAGTCGCTGCCCGTGTCAACGCCGTCGGTCAACAGGACGAGGGCCTTGCGATTGCGCTGGTCCTTCATGGTCTTGCACGCCTGCACGATTGCGTCGTAAAGCAGAGTGCCCCCGCCGGTCTGCTGCATCAATTCCGCGCGCGTGGGAGCGTCGACCAGGGCCAGCTTGTCTTCGAGCTTGCGGCGCGACGATGTAAGGGGTTCCCGCATCATCACGGCCATGTCGAACTGCATCAGAAAGACCTGATCTTTGTTCTCGCGCAGCACCTGATCGAGAAAGCGGAAGGTTGCGGTCCGCTCCACATCCAGAACCTTCAACTGGCTTGTGCTGGTATCCACCAGCAGCCCGATGGTGAGTGGAAGATCGGTCTCGCGCGAAAAATACCGGATGGCCTGTGGCCGGCCATTTTCAAAAACCGAGAAGTCGTCCTTCTTTAGATTGTTGATGATCTCGCCTTTTTTCGTACGCACGACGGCGAGGAGATCCACAACTTTCACCGACGTCGAAAATGTAGGCGTATCCTGCGCCCTGACCGCAGAACCAGCCAGAACGGCAGCAGCGGAGGCAAGAAACTTACGGCGGGAACAGCGGGCTTGCATTCGGTTTGATGTGGCCGTCTTACTTCACGATACTGCTTTCAAGATACTGCGGATCCGGCTAGTCCGGAGCCGGGAGCGTCCAGTGATCTTTCAATGCGGTTCGCTCGACGCTCCCGCAGCTTTTTGCTCCGCATGAGCGCGCAGAAGCATGCCTGCCTCAGTCTGCGCGTTCCCCTCGTGGCACGCAAATTCGTACAGCTTTTCCTCAGTGAGTTTGAGCCGGATCATGGCGGACCAAGGCCTGGTCCATGTAGTCGCGTCGTCGATCGTCAGTTCGTACCGGATTTCTTGCGGCGCGATGCGTGTGAAGCGCTCTATGAGGTGCAGATTTTCGGCGGATCCTAGAAAGTTGCTGTGGGTGGAAAAATTTGTCGTATCCACCACCAGCGTCCCGCCCTCCCAGTGTCCTCGGGAGTCGCCATTCCAGGTACGGACGTTTTGCGGCAAATGAGGGCGGCCATCCAGCGGGATGATTCGGGCGTCGTGAATGGTCTCAAAGAAAAGCACCACATAGCCCGGTGCTTGGACGATCTGCATATATGCATATTGGCCGGAGCTGAAAGTGCCACCCAGCCGCGGCACACCGAATGTGATGCAGCGCTGTGAGGGCGTCAAGTCTTGGGGTCCGGCGGGGAAATTACTGCCGGCTGCAGCTTCGGCCGCAGCGGTTTGCCGCCGCTGTCCTTCGAGGGTATAGGGCGGAATTCTTCCATCCGGAGGGTCGGTGATAAGCGAAGTGCGGTTGTCAAACTCCCACGGGACCATATCTTCGGAAGTGCCGGTCGCGGTTTGACTCTTATAATGCTCAGGATTCGTCAGGACGGCCCGGAACAGATTATCGCCCGCGGCGTAATCGTTGTGTCCATATTTGAATAGCCGATCTGCCCGACGGCGAAACTCGGCGACTTCAGCATCGGTGAGAGCCGTGCGGCCTTGCAACTCTTTAGGTCGCTCCAGCGGGGCCGCGCTCCGATTCAGCCACACGCCTTGCAGGTCCGGCTGGCCGAATGCAGTCCGGGGCCCCACCCATCGATCTTCCTGTGTCTGGCCCTGAAGCGGAAGCGTGACGACAACGAATCCGATCAGAGGTAATAGGCGGCCGATCACGTCAACCTTCCTTAAAGATTATCTCTCCGGTCTCCGGGCTACGCCAGGCCCATACACAAACGGCCGTCTCTGCCGGTACTGATGAAAGCTTGGGGCCGCATAGTTACGGGAACTTACTCGTGGCGCGTATCGTTCTCGTTATGATGGGCCGAGAGTCTTCAATCTAAGGTCCAACAATACTAATGAGACGAATTCAAGCTCGCCTGCTCGCGTTATGCGCTGTTTTGCTGAGCCATTCTGCGCTCGCGCAAAACGCGATTCGAATCGAACCGGCAACGGGTCGCCTGGGATGGCTGTTGAACCCCTACCGGCCGCGTGATGTGCCGCCGATCAACCTAAGCAATACGCCGCGGCTGGAATCGCTGGTGCGCGGGGGAAATCTCTATTTGACGGCGCCGGACGTTGTGGCGCTGGCAATCGAAAACAATCTCGATGTCGAGGTCCAGCGATATGGCCCTCTGCTCGCGCGCGAAGTGCTTCGCCGGGCTGAAGGAGGCGGCGCGCTACGCAGCGTAGGAATAGGGGTCGCGCCCGGACCGCAGAGCGTGAGCCTTCAGGGCGTCAGTCTGAATTTTGCCGGCGCCGCGCTCGGCAGCGTGGGTGTTGGCGTCAGTTCCGGCGGCGGTATCGTTACACAGCTGGGACCCGCGATTCCTTCGCTCGACCCGACGGTGGTCGGTGTGGTGAATTTTCAGCACGCGACATTCCCACAGAGCAATACGATCCTTACCGGGACCACAGCGCTGATTCAAGACTCGCGCAGCGTTCAGATGCAGTATCAGCAGAATTGGGTATGGGGCATGAGCGCCCAGGTCACGTATTTGAGCCAGCACAACCACGTCAACAGCCTGTTTTATAGTCTGAATCCATACACGACGGGCGATTTAGATTTGCAGGTGACGCAGAACTTGCTTCAAGGATTCGGGCCGGCCGTGAACGGCCGCAACATTCTGGTGCAGAAAAACAATCTGAAGGTAACGGATCTCCAGTTCAAGCAGCAGGTGATCACTACGGTTTCGGCCGTGCTCAATTTGTATTGGGACCTGGTCAGCTTCGATCAAGACGTACGGGCACGCCGGCAGGAAGTGGCCACATCGCAGCAATTGCTCGAAGATAACCGGCGGCAGGTTGCCATTGGCGCATTGGCTGAGATCGAAGTAACGCGCGCGGAGGCTCAGCTTTATGCCAGCCAGCAGGATTTAGTAATTGCACAGACCAACCTCCTGCAGCAGGAAACGATCCTGAAGAACGCGCTCAGCCGCAATGGAGTCGCCAGCCCGACACTAGCTCAGGTGCACGTGGTCCCGCTCGACATGCTGCCGCCGCCGGACACGACGCCACTTAAGCCTACAGAGGAGTTGACGGGTCAGGCGATCGCGCAACGAAACGAAATCCAGCAGGCCAAATTAAACTTGGAAAGCAACCAGATCAATCTTGCGGGAATCAAGAACTCGCTCAAACCTACGCTGCAGGCCTTTGCCGAACTTACGAACAATGGTCTCAGCGGCCAACTCACAGCCTTGGGAGCATTGGAGCCCGGCGTGGCGTACTTGGCCGGCGGGTACGGGAATCTGCTGGCGCAAATCGCGCGGCGGAATTTCCCGAACTATTCAGCCGGATTTTCGTTGAACATTCCGCTGCGGAATCGCGCGGCGCAATCTGACTACGTCACCAGCCTGCTCGAAATCCGCCAGAACGAGTTGAATCTGCAGAAGAATGTCAATCAGGTGCGAGTCGACGTCCAAAACGCGGTAATCGGAATTCAACAGGCGCACGCCCGATATGACGCTGCCGTGAAATCACTAGACCTGCAACAGCAGACGCTGGCCGCCGATCAGCGCAAATACCAACTCGGTGCGGGTACCGTGTTTCAGGTGATTCAAGATCAGCGCGACCTGGCCAGTGCCGTTAGCGCGGAGGTGCAGGCCATGGCGAACTACACGCACGCCAAGATCGCGCTCGACCAAGCCCTGGGCACCACGCTTGAAACCAATAACGTCGCGCTTGACGAAGCGATGCGAGGCCAGATATCCAGGCCATCCGCTCTTCCCGCGAATCTTCCGGAGGGGCAGCAATGAGCCTAGGGAATTTTCGCCAGCGGTGGCGGCGAGTACTGGCGATTGCGGCGTGCTCAAGCACGCTCTCTTGGGCACAGCAGCCGCCGATCGCTCCCGTACGGCCATCGGCGCAGGTTCTGGTCCGTCCATACCTTCCAGCGTCAGTTCCGCCTATCCGTTTACTCAATTCCACGCACCTGCACGATCTGATCCGGGCCGGAATGCTGTATCTAAGCGCTCAGGATGCAATCGTGCTGGCGCTCGAGAACAACATCGATATTGAAGTGTCCCGATATGACCCGCTGCTGGCTCAATGGCAACTCGAGCGCGCGCAAGCGGGCGGATTATTGCCAGGCGTGCCCAGCGGTGCATCGCAGGCCGGGTCAGTGGCCAGCGGTCAAGGCATCGCCGGAAGCCAAGCAGCCGCCGGCGTTGTGCCCACGGGCGGAAATGCAGGTACCGGCAACGCCGGGAATGCCACTATCTCGCAAATCGGTCCCGTCACCCAGAACCTGGATCCATCCATCCAAGAAGTGAGCACGTTCACGCATCGCACGACGCCTCAATATAATGTGACGCAAAGCATCACGCCGATCCTGATCTCGGATACCAAGGTCTACAACGGATCGTATCAGCAGGGTTTTCTCTCCGGTGGCGCGTTAACGGTGAGCTACAGCGATCATTACTTGAACGAGAACGCGCCGACGGATGTTTTGAACCCGTCGGTCGCGCCAAACCTGTCGATATCGTTTCAGCAAAGCCTGCTGCGCGGCTTTGGAATCGCCGTGAACTCCCGGACGATAACAGTCGCGAAAATGAGTCTCGGCACTTCGGATCTCAATTTTCGGACGCAGGTCACTAATGTGATTGCACAGGTGCTGAGCGTGTATTACGCTCTAGTGGCCAATTCGGAAGATCTGAAGGCGAAACAGAGCGCTTTGGACCAAGCGCAGGCGCTTTACAAGAACAATCAACGGCAGGTTGAGCTGGGAGCGATGACGCCGCTGGACGTAACCACCGCGGAAGCGCAAATGGCATCCGCGTCGATGGACTTGGTCGATTCGCAAGCGAGCTTCGACCAGCAGGAGCTGCAGCTCAAGAATTTGATTAGCCGGACGGGCGTTGCAGATCCTGAGCTGGCGCGGGCTCGCGTTGTGCCAACCGACCGTATCGAAATTCCTCCGCGGGAGGAATTCCCTCCGGTTCAAAGTCTGATTCAAACGGCGCTGGCAAACCGCAGTGACCTGGCCGCCCAGAAAGCCAATGAGAAGGCGCAGGAAATATCCGCGCTTGGAACACGCAACGGCATCCTGCCGAACTCGCAGGTGTTTGGCGGAACCAGCCAGGCGGGACTTGCGGGAGTTCCTCGCACCATCACTCTGGAAGGGCGCCGGTTGACTGCCGATCCGTACTTCGTGGGCGGCATCGGAACGGCTCTTGAGCAGGTATTCCGGCGAGATTTTCCGACCGAGCGAATTGGCGCATTCATCGCCGCGCAAGTGCACAACCGGCAAGCGCAGGCTGACTTCGGCATCGATCAACTGCAGCTCCGGCAAACCCAGCTCGAGGACCAAAAGAATCTGAACCAGGTTGGAGTGGATATCAGCAATTCGATCATTGGCCTTCAGCAGGCTCGTATCCGTTATGAGGCGGCGGTTAAGAGTCGTGAGCTGGATCAGCAACTGCTCGACGCCGAGCAAAAGAAGCTCAGCCTGGGGGCATCGACGCCATACAACGTTATCGTGCAACAGCGTGACCGGGCCGCCGCGGAATCGGCCGTGATTTCAGCGCTCGTGAGCTACAGCAACGCACGCATTGCTCTCGATCAGACCCTGGGAACGATCCTGGGCACGTATCACATTTCGATTGCGAACACGGTCAGAGGGCAAGCAGCGGGGCCGGCGCCCGTCAGCGGGCCGCAACAGCCGTGACGATGCTTTGAGGTTGTTCGTGCGATACGGCCGTTTCGATTTGAACCAGGTGCTGGCCGCGGGGAAGCATTACGAGAAACCCGGAGCCCGTATCCACGGCCTGGACCGGTCCGGCGGCACCGTCGATCTCGATCCGGCTGGGGCGTGCGCTGATCACGGCCATCGCGCGCGCGCTGCTTTCATAGGCAAATTCCAGACTTCCCGCGGAAGCGCCGGCCGACCGAAGCTCGCCATTGAAATCGAGAATCCGCGGTCCCGTGTCCGTCTGAGCCGGTTCTATAACGGCAGGGCCAGGCGGCAGCCAGACGGTGTCGTCGCTACGCACCGGCCAAAGCCGGCCATTGACTCGAGCCGGACCTCGCCACGGGACGCCCACGCCTCGCGGCGAATCGACGATCAGCTGCGCCCCGTTCTGCTGCACTTTATCTACCACTGCCGCCGCGGAAGCGAGCAACTGCAGATCGGGGCCTAAAATCGAACTCTCGAAGTACAGTGCGACGCGCGGGAACGATCGCGCTGCCAGATGCACCAACTGAAACAGTTCCGTACCCGTTTGTTGCTTGGTTGGATAGACATCCTGGTAACGCTCGACGATATTGATATCGATTGCCAACTTTTCGGTGTGGCCTGTCAGCGGCTGGTACTGCGCCGCTATTTTGGGATAACGCTCGGGTCCCAGATTCCACACGGTTGCGGGATCTTCGATCAGGAATGTAAAGTCGTGGTGGTCGAGCAGGGGCAGCGCGCGCGCCGCGTCAGCTCCGATCAGGTCGCGCATGCGCGTGTCGAAGCGATCGTCCACATGCGTGAGAACGAAATCCAGATCGGGTTTGGAAGTCCGAGCCGCTTCGATCTCCTCGATCCATGTTTTTTGCTGCCGGCCGGCCAGCTCCGCGCGATAGTTCAGAAACTCGGCTAAGCGGGCCGGATCCGATTTCGGAGATTGAAACAACTCCAGCGGGTCGAAACCGTGCGCTGCTCGAAAGCCCTCCCGCACGTCGCCGTTCAACGGCGTAAACCGCGCCGGATTGGAAGCGCCCTCTAGCGACTCGAAGTAGAGTTCGGCGAGATTCACGCCATCCCAATCAAAGCGGCCAATCAACTCTTGAACACCCTTCGAAACCGCTGCAAAGCAGTCGGGGTTGCTCAAATTCATGAGTTTGCGCCAGTCCAGCTGGGCATCTTGCAGAAGCGCGGTCTTTTCGCGCCACTCGGGGTGACGGTCCCAGAATTGTTCGCTGACGTGCGGCAGTTCCAGCCAGAGATATACCGAAATCGCGTTGCGATGGCAGACTTCGATCAACCGCCGAAGGTAAGCATCGTTCTCCGGGTTAGATTCATAGTAGTGCCAACCGGCGACGTGCAGCGCGCCAATTCCCGCGGCGCGCCAGCGCTTGGCAAAGTAGTCCAAGTCGACGCGCGACCGGTAGGCGCTGTCGAAGAAGGCCCACAGGCGCCGGCTGCGAAACGGCGGTCCGACGCCGAGGTCCTGCAGCGCCTGCAACACATAAGGGAAACGCTGGTAGCCGTCGGGGCCCGGAGTTGTAACCATCCACAGCACGGCGCCGGAACCTCGCCGAATCGCGGCCATCGCCGGGGCATGCTCCCAGCGCTCGAAAGCGAGCAACCGGGCTTCCCGGGGTAGCTGGAATACTGGGGTTTCCAGCGCGTTTTCCCAAACGATCGGCAGTTTCGGCGCGCGCTGATCCACGATGCTGCGAATGACAACGCGTTTTTCTCCCGGCTTGAAACCAAGCGCGGCCGCGAGATCGTTCTCACCTTCCAGCACAACGATTCCGCCCTGTTCGATCCGCTGGAGCCACTGCGGAACGGATCCGGGCGCCACCGTGCGCACTACGAACAAATTCGCCGGTCCCCCGGCCGCGCGGGTCAATCCGATGGAGGAAAGAATGTGCGGCCACGGGCCCGGATCATCGCCGGCAATATGATAGGTGAAGGTCGTCGCCGGCAGCGTGGCCGTCACAAGAACGAATGAAATCAGATTAGTGCGTAAAGGCATACCAGAATCCGGCGCGCAGGTCGAAGAAGTTCGGACGGCGCGGATTGTATTGATTGATCGTATAGGCGCCCCGCAGGAAATTGATCGAGAACACCATCGATTTCGGCAAGCCTTCGAAACGGAATCGCACGCCGGGTCCCGTTTCGACATAGTTCGCCCAATACTGGCGCAGGCGGTCGGCAGTGGCGTTGAAATTCCAGTACAGCTGGATTCGCATTCCGTTTATGGAGTCGATCGGGATTAGCGTATAACCGGTTCGGTTCTGTGCATAAAGCAGAAAATCATTTTGAAATCGGCTCACGAACACCGCGTCGTCGTTGGTTTCGAAGAACAAGCCGCGGCCGCCCCCCAGCATATGGCCGAAACTCTTTGCGTAGGCCACGCCGCCACGATAATCCGGAATCATCGTGCCCACATCGGAGCGCCTGGCCAGGTACTTCATCGCTTCGCCAGCCTCAAACCAAGTCAGGATTCCGTGCCACGGCGTGCTTGAGAGGCCCAGCGCGAAGATAAACGATGTTTCCGAAAGATACTGCGGATCGGGGTTACTCAAAGTCGGACCGCCCGTGTCCTTCGTATCGCCTACGAAACGCGTCGACAAATACGGGTGCAGGGGAAATTTTCCAAGCCGTAGCTCCGTCTTCACCTGGCCGTATCCGAAGGCATCGTGCCAGCGCGTCGAAAAGAACGGGTACAGCCATGCGGTGGTACGGAAGCGGGCAAATTCCGGCGCCAGATTGCGAGAGGCATTGCCAGCTTCAGTCGAAATGGATCGATCCGGGCTCTTGCTCGCGAGGTTGAACCACTTCACCGCCTCGCGATCGTCCTTCAGCACGTTATAGAGCCAGCCAAGTTTGAGCATGACGGCGAAATCCACGGGATCGTTCTCGTGGGCTATCGTGAGATACTTCAGGGCATCCTTCAGGTACCCCGCCTTCAGGCTTTTCTCCGCCATGGCCTTGGCTTCATCCGACGTGCTCTGCGCACTCGCGCCTCGGCGGCGTAGCGTTTGCGGGAGCTTCAAAACCACGCGCACTCGATCAGCCAGCTCTTCGTCGCCGCCCTTGAGCACCTGATCGAGCAGCGGTTGAGCGCCCGCATAGTCATGGCGGTTTAACCGCAAAAATCCGAGCTGCGCCGCTGAGAGTAGATCCTCGGGCGCCGTTTGGTTCAAAATTTCGAACTCGTGTTCCGCGGCATCCTGGTTGCCCATTTGCAGGTGCAGATAGGCGAGTTCCCGGCGTAGTTCATAATTTTGCGGGTCGATATTTAGCGCTTGTTCGAATTCGTATACATAGGGATACCGAGCGGGCAGAAGTTCGCGGGCCTGCTCGGCGACTCGCGCCTGACCGCCCCGGGAGGCCGCCAGCAGCACGGCGTTTGCCTCTTCCGAACGGCCTAGCGCTTTCCAGACGCGGCCGAGGTCGAGCATCAGAGAGCGCTCGCCGGGCTTAAGAAGCCACGCCGTCCGGTAGTGTTCGGCGGCAAGATCGAGCTGATCGCGCTGGTCGGCTAAGCGAGCCAACTCCTGGTGCGCGCTGAAATTGTCCGGCGACTGTTCGAGCGCTTTTCGCCAGCGCTCGATTCCCTCACGGAGGGGCCGGTCAATGTTCTCGAAGGCCTGCTCCGCTGTCGCATTTCCGGTTTTCCGGATGCGATCGAAAATGCGGCGCGCAGTGGCGGGCTGCTTCGTCTCGTAACACAAAAACGCGTACTCGAGCGCGGCCTGCGTGTCGGCCGGGTCCAGGCGCATCGCTTCTCCGAATTGATCTCGTGCCGCTTCGTTTTCACCGATCTTCAGAAGTGTGTAGGCAAAGTCCTTGCGGATGGAAGCCCGAACGGGCGCCAGCGCGGCCGCCTGCTCGAATCCGGCGACTGCTCGGTCATAGTTTTTCTGCCGCAACGCCTCGTAGGCCTGCTGCAAAGGAGCATAAGCGGGGTCCGCGGTCTGGCCGGCCGAAAACCCGGTTGCGAGCAGTAAGAGAACTATACTTCGTATCACCGGCCCACCATTTCGGGACATGCCAGTAGTGCCGGTCCGCCGGAACTCCTCTCACCAATTCCCGTCAGGCGGAGCGCGTTTCCCAGGCTGCGCGGCAACTGAATTGCCGCGTGCCGGTCCTTTATCATGGGAAAGAAGTGCCCACCGTCAATAAGAAGAGAACCCGGCAAGAACGGATCACTGTAGAAGCTCGTCCTCACCTGCTCGTTCGCATTGACAACTTCTTAAAGCGCCGCGCGCTCGCCCTCGTAATTGGTCTGATTTTGTTGGGCTCGGTTCGGATTGCGCTGACCTACACGGTCTTCAATCACACCTCGGACGAGCCGGCTCACATCGCTTGCGGGATGCAATGGCTGGACCAGGGCATCTATACGTACGAAGCACAACACCCTCCGCTGACCCGCGTTATGGTGGCGCTCTTGCCTTACCTCTTCGGCATTCATGGCAACCGCCAGAACGACATGACCCTTGAAGGCAACACGATTTTATACGGCGGCGGTCCGGGCGATTATGACCGGCGCTTGGCACTCTCGCGAGCAGGAAATCTTCCTTTCTTTTGGCTGGCCTGCTGGATGGTGTTCTTGTGGGGTCGCAGAATTTTGGGTACTACCGGAGGCGTCCTAGCGGTATTGATCTTCAGCATGATTCCAACCATCCTGGCGCACGCCGGCCTGTCCACGACCGACATGGGTGTTACGGCCTGTATCGCAGCCGCGATGTATGCGTCGCTGCGTTTACTCGAGGAGCCGAACCCGAAAACCGCGGCATGGTTTGGATTAGCCATGGGCTTCATGGTGCTTTCAAAATTCTCGGCTGTGGTTTACTATCCCGCAGGAATGGCGCTGGCATTCGCCGCCTGGGCCTGGTCGGCGCGCCCGCGCATCGGCGATCTGATTAGCCGGGGCCTGCGTCTGCTGCCGTGGGTAGCCGGATCGGCGGTTGTGGCTTTTTTCCTGATTTGGGCCGGATATCGATTCTCGTTTGGAAGGAATCTTTATCTTCCGTTCTCCGCCCCATTTCCTGAACTGTTCGCGGGAGTACATGCCGTCAGCGAACACAACAGCGGCGGCCATCTTTCTTTCTTGCTGGGCCAACTGCGGATGGATGGATGGTGGTATTTCTTCCCAGTTCTAATGGCAGTGAAGCTGCCTATCGCGTTGCTCGGCCTGATCGCGCTTGGGTGCTGGAAACGGCCCAAGCCGTTACGAAGTGGCTGGAGCTTCGCCGCCGTTTTGGCGATTCCGTTGGGCATGCTTGCGGTCGCGATGGCGGCGCGCATCAATATCGGCATCCGGCACATCCTGCCGATGTTTCCTTTTCTCGCCATTATCGGCGCGGCGGGAGTGGTGTGGCTGGCGGAAGCAGGCGTGAAACAGACTTGGGCGCGATGGACTCTGGGGCTGTCGTTGCTCTGGCTTTGTGGTACGTCGCTGGCCGCGCATCCCGACTACCTGCCCTATTTCAACGCCTTCGCCGGAGATCACCCCGAGCGTATCGTTGTCGATTCGGATCTGGATTGGGGCCAGGACATAAAGCGCTTGGGCGCGCGCCTCAAAGAACTGAACGCGCCGTCGGTTGCGTTTACGCCCACCATCACTATTAGTTTGGCGTCGCACGGGTTCCCCGTCCATACCCGCAGCCAACCGGATGCTCCCGAGCCGGGATGGAACGCGGTACAGATTACGCAATGGAAGCTGTACCGTCTAGGGCTTCAGATGAATGATCCCACCGCTCAAACCTGGCCGGACCTGATTGCGCCAACGGAACGGATCGGAAAATCGATTCTGCTCTATTACATTCCGCCGCAACCCAACGGAGCTCGGTAAGGACGGCAGCGCCTAGCAGCAACCGTCGTTGACCGAGGCGGTCCTACTTAACTGCCGATTAGCCGCGCTCAGTGCTTGATCTTCTTCGGTTTTTTCGCCTTATACTTCGACATGGCATGGTTCGGCTTAGGATGTTTGCCGGCAGGATGAGGTTTCCTTTGTTTGGCGCTGGCCGCGGGGACCAGTAGTCCCAGGCAAAGGCAGGCGATGATCCAAGGACGGGAAGACATGGCGTGTACTCCTTGATATTCAGTTCGGCGGATAAAGCATAGGTCTTTAGCGAGCGCCAGTCAAGGAACCGATAGCCGTCTGGTGGTAGCCTCGTCTGTATGACTCCCTCGCCTCAGAAGACATCGGTCCGGCCCGTGCAGATCGCCGGATGCCGTCCTCAATTCCGCAGCAACCGGACGCGCCACTTCACCGAATCGGTCATCCGAGAGATGACCCGTCTGGCATTAGAGGCGAAAGCCGTCAATCTCGCGCAAGGCTTTCCGGACTTCAGCGCCCCGGAAGAAATCAAGCGCGCAGCCCAGGAGGCGATTGCGGAGGATTTCAATCAGTACGCCATTACCTGGGGCGCCAAGCCATTCCGCGACGCTATCGCAGCCAAATACAGTAAGTGGTACGGCCTGGATTACGATCCGGAGAGAGAAATTACGGTCTGCTGCGGGTCAACGGAAGGAATGATCGCCTCCATGCTTGCGGTCACGAATCCCGGCGACGAGGTGATCGTGTTCGAGCCGTATTATGAGAATTACGGTCCCGACACATTGCTGTGTGACGCCGCGCGAAAGTTAGTGGCGCTTCGTCCCCCAGAGTGGACCTTCGACCCGGACGAACTTCGCGCCGCATTCTCGAACCGCACCAAGGCGATCATTCTTAACTCGCCAAACAATCCGACCGGAAAAGTTTTTACGAGACAAGAATTGCAACTCATCGCCGACCTTTGCCAGGAGTTCGACGCGCTCGCAATTTCCGACGAAATCTATGAACACATTTTGTACGAATCTGCATCTCACTTCCCGATAGCAACAATTCCAGGGATGCGGGAGCGAAGCATCCTGGTAAACAGCATGAGTAAGACTTACTCTGTGACTGGGTGGCGAGTAGGCTGGGTGCTGGCGGCGCCGGATCTTACAGATTCAATCCGGAAAGTTCATGACTTCTTGACAGTGGGAGCAGCGGCGCCGTTGCAGCAGGCTGGGGTTTACGCGTTAAGTATGCCGGATTCGTACTACGGCAAGCTGGCGGCCGGCTATCGGCAGCGCCGGGATCTCTTGCTGGGTCTGCTGGAACGGGCGGGTTTCCGCTGCTTCCGTCCAGACGGCGCGTATTACATCATGACGGATATTCGCAACTTCGGTTTTCCGGACGACTACAGCTTCGTGCGTCATATGATCGAGCAAGCAGGAGTGGCGGCCGTGCCTGGCTCGAGTTTTTTCGCGAATTCTAACCCAGGTGCAACATTAATTCGCTTTTGTTTTTGCAAAAAGTATGAGACGCTAGAGGAGGCGGGAAACCGCCTCTCCAAGTTGTAGTTACTGAGCAGTAGAGTAGTTACTCAGTTGTATTCTGCCAGGTAGCAAAGCTGAAAAAGTTCCGGCATGTTCCCCGGATTGGAGGACGAATGCTGCCAACTTTACTGTTGCCTGAAAGCGTCGCTCGAGCCGATGGCACCGGACCGGAGTTTGATCTCGGATCCAAGCGAGGGAAACTCCTGGTTCTGACCCTAGGAATCACACGTATCGTCGAACAGGAGAGCCTAGAGGTGTCTATTTGGGGCTCTTCGGACGGTGAGAGATGGGGGTCGAGGCCGCTGGCTACGTTTCCACCCAAATTCTATTGCGGAATCTATTCCATTCTCCTGAACTTGTCTTCGAAGCCGGATGTACGGTTCGTGCGAGTCTCATGGAGTATGAGCCGCTGGAGCAGGGCGGAGCAGGCGCCCATGTTCGGTTTCTACGTCTACGCGGAAGAGTCCGGCTCCCGGGTCAGTGCTGCCGTAGCGTAAGGTTAGTAACCGGTTACAAGCGATTTATCAAACTCGCTACGTAGCCGGCGCCGAACCCGTTATCAATATTTACAACCGCCACATTGCTGGCGCAGCTGTTCAACATACCAAGGAGCGCGGCCAAGCCGTTGAAGCTGGCACCGTAGCCGATGCTCGTCGGCACAGCGATGACGGGGACCGAGACGAGTCCTCCGACCGCGCTGGGCAGCGCTCCTTCCATTCCCGCCACTACCACCACGACCCGCGCCGCCATCAATTGCTCACTGTGCGCCATCAATCGATGGATTCCTGCCACGCCAATGTCGTAGATCGTTTCCACGTCGTTGCCCATGGTCTCGGCCGTGACTTGGGTCTCCTCGGCCACCGGGATATCGCTGGTGCCGGCGCACACCACCGCCAGCTTGCCTTTCCCGTGAATGGTCCGGTCGCGCCACACACGCACGGCGCCGGACTGCGGGAAGTAATCGGTTTCGGGAAAAGCTTCTTTGAGGCGGCTCGCTATGTCGGCAGTGCCTCGCGTAATCAGCAGATTTCGCGATTTATCCAATAAACGCGTGGCGATCGAGATAACCTGTTCCGGAGTTTTCCCTTTTCCAAGAATGACCTCGGTAATGCCATGGCGCAGGCTGCGGTGATGGTCTAACTTGGCATATCCAAGATCCTCGAATGGCAGGTGACGAATCCGATCCAAGGCGCCGTCGACGTCAACCGCGCCGGCTCGTACGCTTTCGAGCAACGCCCGCAACTGTTCTGCATCCATCTGCCATTGAGGGTAGCAAACGCGCCCGTATGGGCCCGGCGACTTACCAATTTAGTTGCTGGCCCACTTGCAAATGATATTTTTTCGCGGTTCCACCGGCCAACTCGACGACGTAGTGGGCCGGGCGCGCGGAGCCGTATTGCGGGCACGCATTCGGATCCGCGCCGCACGGCTGTACACTGAGGACCATTTGAACGATCTTACGATCGCTGTCCAACCAGATAATATCCAGCGGGACAAGAATCTGGTACATCCAATAGCGATAATAGCCAGGCGTGTAGTGCACGAACAGCATCCCGTGATCCGGCGCCAAGGATGGGCGGTACTTGAGGCCGCGGCCAAGATCCAGTTGTCTGATCATGGTCTCTACTTTGATGACCTGTCCGCCCGGCAGGGTTAGGTCGGTGGTGTTGAAATCGCCTGGATCTTGAGGCTTGTTGCAGCTTGCGAACAGAAGGCAAGCCAGAAGCGCGGCATAACGCATGAATTAGAATGGTAGCGAAGTTTCGAATACGGCAGACACGATGAGGTTTTGGAAACACCTGCGCCTGACGCTGGAAATGATCAAGTTCGAGCACTCTGTGTTTGCGCTGCCGTTCGCCCTCACGGGCGCGCTGCTGGCTTTTCGCGAAACGCACCCGGAAGGCCGGGTCTTGGCGATCAAGATCGCCTGGATCGTGGTGGCGATGGTCGGCGCGCGGTCGGCTGCCATGGCGTTCAACCGCCTCCTCGACCGCGAAATCGATTCCAGAAATCCTCGAACCAAGATGCGACACCTCCCCGCGGGGGTTTTGACCCCGCGTTTTACCTGGGGATTTGTGGCTGCGTCCGTCCTGGTGTTTTTTCTGGCGGCGCGTGCTCTCAATCCGCTGTGCCTCAAGCTGGCCCCGGTTGCGATGGCTGTGGTCTTTTTTTATTCGTTCACCAAGAGGTTCACCACGTTTTCCCATCTGGTCTTAGGCCTGTCGCTGGGCATTGCCCCGGCTGCCGCTTGGATTGCGGTAAGCGGCTCGCTGGATCCGCGCATCTTATGGCTGACCGCGGCGGTTACTTTCTGGACCGCCGGCTTCGACATCATCTATTCGTGTCAGGATTACGAGTTCGACGTGAACGCCGGCCTTTTCAGTCTGCCGCGCCGGTTCGGCATCGCCGGCGCGCTGTGGATCGCGCGCATCTTCCACCTGATCATGATCGGTTGCCTGCTGGCATTAGCAGCCTCGTTCGCTTTGGGTTGGCTGAGTCTGGCCGGAATCGCCGCCATCGTGCTGCTGCTGCTGTACGAACATAGCTTAGTGAAAGCAGACGACTTATCGCGCGTGGACGCCGCCTTCTTCACAGTCAATGGGTATGTCAGCGTGTTATTCTTTGTGTTTTGGGCGGCCGACATCTTTTTGGTCCGCCTCAGAGCCTAAGTCGAATGCAGCCCATTATTGAAGATCCCCGGTTACTGCCGATTCTCGAGAAAGTGCAAGAGGGGGCGCGGCTCGATTATGCCGATGGCGTAACGCTGTTCCGCTCGCCGGATATTCTTGCGCTGGGATATTTGGCGAATCTAGTGCGCGAGCGCAAGCATGGCAATGTGACCTGGTTCAACGTGAACCGGCACATTAATCCCACCGACGTCTGCGTCGCGAGCTGTAAGCTATGCGCGTTCGGTAAGCGTGCGAAAGACCCCAAGGCTTACACCTGGTCGCTCGAAGAAGTGTGGCATCGCGCCGGTGAAGGCTGGAGCGAAGCCGTCACCGAGTTTCACATTGTCGGCGGTTTGCACCCCGAGCTCACGCTGGACTGGTATTGCCAGATGCTGCGCGGCCTCAAGCAGCGCTTTCCCGAGGTACATCTGAAGGCGTTCACGATGGTGGAAATCGCTTACCTGGCGCAACGTAGCAAGCTCTCCATCCGCGACACCTTGCAGCGTTTGATCGATGCGGGAGTTGACTCACTTCCCGGTGGGGGCGCAGAGATCTTTCACGATCGCGTACGGCGGATCATCTGCGACCACAAAATCGACGGCCAGCAGTGGCTGGAAGTCGCGCGTACGGCGCATCAGCTCGGCCTGAAATCGAACTGCACCATGCTCTACGGTCATATCGAAACCGAAGAAGATCGTGCCCATCACCTGGTCGCGTTACGTGAATTGCAGGACGAGACCGGCGGATTCCAGACCTTCATCCCGCTGGCTTTCCATCCGGTGAATACGGCGCTCGAACACATCGACACGACCACGGGCTTTCTGGACCTGAAGATGATCGCCGTCTCGCGTTTGATGCTGGACAATATCGACCACATCAAGGCTTACTGGATCATGATGACGCCGCGCATCGCGCAAATCGCGCAGCGTTTTGGCGCAGACGATCTCGACGGCACTGTGGTTGAGGAAAAGATCTACCACGACGCCGGCGCAACGACGAGCCAGGGGCTGCGCCGTTCCGAGCTGTTGCGCTTGATCCGCGAAGCGGGTCGTGAGCCGCTGGAGCGCGACACGCTGTACCGGCCAGTGACCCGCGCCGAAGCAACGTTTACGGTCTTGGTTTAGGTCGCGGCGCCCGCTGAACACCCTAAATCCCAAGCACGGCCCGAACCGCTACATATAGATTCGCCAGCCTATCTGCCGACGCCGCATCGCTTCGCGCGAGCAGCGTAATGACTTCATCCTGCGACTGCAACAACGGCCGGAGCGAGTCGCGTTGTCCCGAGGTCAACACCGACTGTTTCGGCTCATCGATCTCAAAACGCGCCGCGGTATAAAATGCGCTGGCTTCCTGCCGCGCCGCTTCGTATTGCCCGCGCCGCGCATCAATAGCGGCCGAGCCCAGGTCCTTCTCGATCCGTACGACCGTCAGCGCATGCTCGGCCTTGAGGCGGAGCGCGGTTTGCTCTCGCAGTCTCATCCAGGTGGGGACGAAGCCAAGCAGGAAGATAATGAGCGCGAGAATGAAAGCAACGAGAATGCGCCGGCCCATCCGCCTGGGAGGTGCCAAGTTTGTTTCAGCCATGAACAGGCGGGCTACTTCTTGGCCTCGCGCTCCTGGTCCTCGACCATACGCTTAACGCGGTCCAGCTCGTCTCGCAGCCGCCGCTCCCGCAGCGCGATGGAAATCACATAAACGATCACGATCACCCACGCGGCGGTAAAGCCGTAGAACATGTACTCGAAGTTTCGGTCCATGCTTCTCCTAGAACGCGTGCGCGTACCGCCGCAGCGATTCAATCTCACTCTGTATCAATTGCTGGCGCATGCGCACCAGAACCAGCGCGGCTTCCAACAGCAAGAAGACCAGGACGTTCCAGAACAAAGGAGCCTCCATGCCAGGAGCCATGCCGCCGCCGCCGCGGATTTCTAAGACCGGCCCCGGATGCTGGGTTCGGAACCATTCGATCGATTTCCAGACGATCACGATGTCCACCGACGCTAGAATCGACAAGACCGCCGACAAGCGAGCCCTACGATGCGGCTCGTCGATGGCGCGGCGCATCATGAAATAGCCGAAATACATCAGCAGGCAGATGAAATAGGATGTGATTCGCGGATCCCAGGCCCACCAGATGCCCCAAATGATCCGTCCCCAGATCATACCGGTAATCAGCGTAATCAGCGCAAAGGTGAACGCGACCTCGTTGATCGCCGCTGCCGCCGAGTCGTAACGGAGATCGCGGTTGCGAAGATAAACCAGCCCGCTGAACATCGCAATGAAAAAAAGCGTGAACGAGGTCACGGCCGCCGGGAAGTGGAAGTAGAAAACACGAAAGACCGCGCCCTGGCTGGCCTCATCGGGGACGCGAAGGAAGATAGTGTGCAGATTCCAGGCCAGAAGCGCTCCAGCCAGTACCGAAAGCAGTACGATAATTTTCGTCCGCATATTTACCCCACTAGAACAGTCTCAACCAGCGCCAGCGCCAAGAGCGAAAAGATCACATCGAACGCCACCAGGAGCCGGAACCAGATCTGATTTTCGGCGCCCACCGGTTCGCCTGCGACGAGCACGCTGCTAAGCTGAATCGCTCCCATCAGCGCTGGAATCATCATCGGATATACCAGCATCGGCAGCATCAATTCGCGGAGCCGGAGATTCACGGTCATCGCGCTAAACAGGGTTCCGATCACGGTCAAGCCCCACGTGCCCAGCAGCATCACCACAAAGACAAGACCGATCGATTGTGTCCAGTGGACATTATAGAAGACCGTAAATACGGGCAGCGCCAGCGTCTCCACTGCCATTAGAATGACAAAATTTGCGATGGTTTTGCCCAGGAACAATTGCGCCCCGCTCACCGGCGAGGCCAACAGCGCGTCCAGGCAGTCATTCACCAGCTCGCGCGCGAAGCTGCGATTGAGAATCAGCGTTCCTGCGAAAGCGAACACCAGCCACAGCAGCCCGCCTGCGATTTCGCGAACCTGGTCCGAGGTGGGATCGAAGGCGAAGCTGAACAGAAGTAAAATGACGAGCGCAAACGCGACGGAAGCGTTGATCGACTCCTTACTACGGATTTCCGAGCGCAGATCTTTGGCTGCGACGGCCCACGCCTGACGCAGAAATTTCATGCCTCTCCGTAATGACGATACAGCCAGGTGGGATCTTCCAACATTTCCGGGGTCCGCTTGCCGCGGAACGCCAGGCGGCCGCGATTGACCAGCGCCACATCGGTTGCCAGTTGCAATGCCTCGCGTAATTGATGGGTCGACATGATCACCGTCCGGCCATCCGCCAACGCGGCCCGCAGCAGGTCCTGCAGCATTTTGATGGCGCGATCGTCGAGCGCGGTAAAAGGCTCGTCCAGCAGCAACAGCGAGGGATTGTGCAGGAAAGTGCGCGCCACCGCCAGCCTTTGCCGCATGCCGCGCGAGAATTCCCGAACCAGCCCGTCACGAACGCGGTTCAGATTGGTTCTCTCCAGCCACTCATTGGCGACTTTGGCGGGGTCGGTCAAGCCGTACAAGCGAGCGAATAGCTGCAGGTTTTCGAAGGCTGACAATTCATCGTAGACCCCGATGCCGTGCCCGAGAACGCTGACCGCCCGCCGGGTAGCCTCAGCGCGGGCATCCTGTCCTAGAATCGTGATCTGGCCGCGGCTGGATCGCGAGAGGCCCGCCAAAATCCGCAGCAACGTGGTTTTCCCGGCCCCGTTGCGCCCTAATAGAGCCAAACAAGACCCCGGCTCCACGTCGAAACTGATGTCCCGCAGGGCGGGATAATCGCCGAAGTACTTCCAAACGCCTTGGATCGCTACGGCCGGCATGGTTAGGGCACGCCCGCTATTGGGGCTTCGCTACCGTGCTAGCAAGCCGAATGCCTAACTCCCGGAGCTGGCGCTCGGGCACGGGTGCCGGAGCGTCGCACATCAAATCCGTGCCCCGCGCAGTCTTCGGAAACGGAATGACTTCCCGGATCGAGGTCTCGCCCGCCAGGATCATTACCAGCCGGTCCAGTCCCAGGGCGATTCCACCGTGCGGCGGCGCTCCATACTCTAGGGCCTCCAATAAGAAACCGAACCTCCGCTTGGCCTCCTCATCGGAAAATCCCAGGGCGGCGAACACTTTGGCCTGCACGTCTCGGCGATGGATACGAATCGATCCCGAACCCAATTCGGTGCCGTTCAGCACTACGTCATACGATTTCGCGCGGCAGCGTGCCGGATCGGTGGTAAGCTTCTCTATGTCCTCGTCGTGCACCGACGTAAACGGATGGTGGGCGGCATTCCAGCGCTTCTCTTCCTCGTCCCATTCGAACATCGGGAAGTCCACCACCCAAAGCAACTTGAACACTCGCGGATCGAGCAGCTTGTGCTTGTCGTTATACTTCTGTCCTGCAAACAGCCGCAGTTGTCCGCAGGCTTGATAAAAGGTCTCTTCCGGCCGCGGTCCCGTAGGCGGTCCGGGCCAGCCGGCGATCAGCAACAAGTCATCCTCGGCAGCGCCGGATACCGCGCGCGCCTGTTCTACCAGAGCCTGATCGAGCTTTTTCAGATCGTCGTATACGCGCAGCCCGCGCTCGGTCCCGAAGGCTTTCAGCTCGTCGCGCTCTTTTCGGCTCAGCGGCCCGGTTTTAGGAATATGGATCGCTACCGGGGGGAACGTGAGCCCCAACTGCCACGACTGCCCGTCCAGAACGTAAAACGGCGGCAGACGTAGATCCGGTTTATCGATTCCATAGGACCGCATCGCTTCGGCATAGGTCAGCCGGGGAAACGGAGTGGGAATATTGAAGCCCGCCGCCTCGAACACGCGCTGCAGCATGGGCTCAATCACTTCGTAAATCCGTTCCTGCTGCGGAAACGACATCTCGAGGTCGATTTGCGTGAACTCCGGCTGCCGGTCGGCCCGCAAGTCTTCATCACGGAAACAGCGGACGATCTGAAAATACCTCTCGTAGCCGCTTACCATCAGCAGCTGCTTGAAAAGCTGCGGTGACTGAGGCAGCGCATAGAACGACCCCGGCTGAACACGGCTCGGAACCAGGTAATCGCGCGCGCCCTCCGGAGTGGAGCGCGTCATGAATGGTGTCTCGATTTCCAGAAATCCTTGACTGTAGAGGAACTCGCGAACGGCAAAGCTCACTTTCGAGCGCAACATGATATTGCGCTGCATGTGCGGGCGGCGCAGGTCCACGTACCGGTATTTCAGCCGCGCGTCTTCCTTCACATCCACGTTTTCTTCCATTGGAAACGGCGGGGTGCGCGATTCGTTGAGCAGCCAGAGCTTCTCGGCCACAACCTCAACTTCGCCCGTGCCGAGGTTCGGATTCACCGTGTCGGGTGTGCGCTTGGCTACGGTGCCTTCCACCGCCACAACATATTCGGAGCCGAGCATCTCGGCTTTCTTGTGCACTGTTTCGTCGGCATCGGCATGGAACACAATTTGAGTGACCCCGTCCCGGTCGCGCAAATGAATGAAGATAACGCCGCCCAGATCGCGGCGCCGGTGCACCCAGCCCATCAGCAGCGCGCGTTTGCCCGCGTCGGAAGCGCGCAGCTCGCCGCAACTGTGAGTGCGGCGCAATTCGCCCAAAAAATCCAGTTGTGCCGTTTCCATGTGTTATTTTATCCGCGCGACTAATTCGCTGCGGTCCACCATTTGCTGTTCTCCGCTTTGCATGTTCTTCAAGGCATATCTTCCGGCAGCCATCTCGTTCTCGCCCACCATCAAGACGAACCGCGCGCTCATTTTATTCGCCAATTCGAGCGATCGCTTCAGTTTGCCGTCCAGCCCAAGTTCGACCGAAAGTCCCGCTGACCGCAATTCGCGCGCCAGCTGAGCGCAATGTTTTTCCGATGCCTCGCCGATGGGCGCGACATACACGTCCAAGGCAGGCGCGTATGCCTCGGGCCGCTCTTGTTCGACCGTCATGATCAGCCGGTCCTCACCAATCGAAAATCCAATACCCGGCGAGTGCACCTTCGATCCGAGCGCTTCCGCGAGTCCGTCATAGCGGCCGCCGCCTAGCACCGAATTCTGCGCGCCGAGCGCGCCATGCACAATCTCGAACGTGGTGCGCATGTAATAATCCAGGCCGCGAACCATTCTGGGGCGCACTACATATGCAATCCCGCGATCGTCCAAGTGCGCGCACACCGTCTGGAAATGGTTGCGGCAGCCGTCGCACAAATGCTCCTGAATCGAAGGCAGCGCATCGATGATCGGCTGATCTTCAGGAACCTTGCAGTCCAGCACCCGCAGCGGATTGGTTTCCGAGCGCCGCCGGCAATCCTCACAAAGACGGTCCTTCACCTCGCGCAGCTTTTCCTTGAGCAGGGCGACATACTGCGGGCGGCAGTTCGCGTCGCCCACCGAGTTCAGATAAAGGTGGAATCCGCTGAGGCCTACCTGGCGCAGTACCTCGATTACCATCTCGATGACTTCCGCATCCACGGCCGGCGATTCCGATCCCACCGCTTCCGCCCCGATCTGGAAAAACTGCCGGTACCGGCCCTTCTGCGGCCGTTCGCGCCGGAACATCGGGCCGATGTAGTAAAGCTTTTTCAGACCCGGCTTCTGATCTAACCTGTGCTCGATATAAGCGCGCATTACGGACGCAGTCGCCTCTGGACGCAGCGTCAGCGAACTGCCGTCCCGATCGTCGAAAGTGTACATCTCTTTGGTCACGATGTCGGTCTCTTCGCCCACCCCGCGAGCGAACAGCGCCGTCTCCTCGAGAATCGGCGTGCGGATCTCCTGGTAGTTGTAGGTGCGAAACACCTCGCGCGCGATCGCTTCCACCCGGTTCCAAACGTTGCTGGCCGGGGGAAGGATGTCGCGCGTGCCTTTTACTGCCTTGATCATCGTTTGGATATCCTGCGCGGACCGAGCCAGCTCAAGCCGGTTCTTCCCGATAGATTCGGGCAGCCTCGACGTAGTGTTTGGCGTTTTGGCTGAACCGTTCCCGCTCGGCATCGGTCAGCGGGCGCTTCACCTTGGCCGGAACGCCCATTACCATGCTGTACGGCGGAACTTCAGCGCCTTCGGGCACTACCGCGCCAGCCGCGACCACCGATCCTTTTCCGATCTTGGCCCCGTTCAACACCACTGCGCCGATCCCGATCAGGCAGTCGTCTTCGATCGTGCAACCGTGGATCATCGCCAAGTGCCCAACTGTTACGCGGCTCCCTATATTCAGAGGAAACAGTCCCGCGTCGCAGTGCAGGACAGAATTGTCCTGAATATTCGTTTCTTCGCCGATCCGGATCGAATTAACGTCGCCCCGCGCAGTGACGTTCGGCCAGATGCTGGCTCGCTCTCCGAGCACAACATCTCCGATCACCTGCGCGCTCGGATCTACATAAGCGGAAGCGGCAATATTGGGTACCTTGCCGCGATAGGCGCGAATCATGACGGGGCGTAGTCTTCAATCCTAGCACGCGGATCTCGACCCGTGCGGTAAATCGAGCAGCAGGCGAGACTTAGCGCGTTCTTTCGAGATGTCTGCGGCGCGCGTCCGGCAGTTCCTCGACGCGATGCAGGCCGGCGCGTCACGAATCCCGCACGCATTTGGACGTACCCATCGATTCGTGTTACAAGACACTGAGGACTTACGTCATGAAGATCTTCCGAGCCCTGCTGCTCCTCTGGACCGCACCCCTTGCCCTGGCCGCACCGGATGGCGCCGACCTCTACACCAAGAATTGCGCTGTCTGCCATGAAGCGTTGGCCGTGCTTCAAAATCATGTCGCGCTGAAAACGATGCCGCCGGAGTACATCGTTCATGCGCTAAACGATGGCGCGATGCGCTTGCAGGCCGCGAAGCTAAGCCGCGATGAGCGCACAGCAATTGTGGAGTATCTCACCGGAAAGGCGCTCAATTCATCTCCAGCCCTCGCGGGCAAATGCGCCAGTCCTCCGTCCAAGAGCTTCGCGGGCCCGGCTTGGAACGGCTGGGGCGCCGACCTGGAGAATTCGCGGTCGCAAACTGCGGAAGCGGCGGGAATCACGTCCGGCGAGGTTCCCAAGCTGAAGCTCAAATGGGCCTTCGGATTCCCGGGCGCCTACTCGGCCTATTCCCAGCCTGCCATCGTCGGAGGACGTGTGTTCGTCGGTAGCGTTCAAGGCCAGGTTTATTCGCTGGATGCTGCCACTGGGTGCACGTATTGGACTTTCGACGCCGGGGCCGGGGTCCGCAGCGCGATCACTATCAGTCCTGACGGCATGGCTTATTTCGGAGACGTCCGCGGCAACGTCTACGCCCTCGATGCGAATACTGGCAAGCTGGGCTGGAAAACGGTCGCCGATGATTACCCAACCGCCCGGATCACGGCGGCGCCGAAACTTTATCAAGGCCGGCTATATGTCGGCGTCGCTTCCCGCGACGAGTGGTTTTCCACCGATCCACGTTTCCAGTGCTGCAAGTTTCGCGGCAGCGTTCTGGCTCTGGATGCGCAGACGGGAAAGCAGATCTGGAAAACCTACACCATCTCCGAGCCGGCCCGGCCCATTTCAAAGAAAGCCGGCACCCAATTATGGGGGCCCTCGGGCGTAGGCGTCTGGACCTCGCCGACTATCGACACCAAACGCGGCGTTCTCTATGTCGGGACCGGCGACAGCTACTCGGAACCGCCGACGCCATTGAGCGATTCCATCCTAGCTCTCGACCTCACCTCTGGAAAAATCGTCTGGTCGAAGCAGCTCACCGAAAACGATGTCTTCAACGGAAACTGCATTCAGCCGAAACCCAGCACCTGCCCGGAGAACGTCGGGCCTGACTCCGATTTCGGCTCTTCCCCGATCCTGCGAACGCTTTCCAGCGGCCGGCGCGTCCTCATCGCCGGTCAAAAATCCGGTATTGTCCATGCACTGGATCCCGACGAGAAGGGGAAGACACTCTGGCAGACACGGGTGGGCAAGGGAGGAATGCTGGGCGGAATTCAATGGGGTCCGGCGGCAGACCGCGACACAGCGTACGTCGCCCTCTCCGATCTCGGCCTGATCCCGGCGCCGGAAGGCGTCATCCCGGACCCGAACACAGGCGGAGGGCTGTTCGCCATCCAGATGGCGACAGGCGAGAAACTCTGGAGTGCTCTCCCGCCCGAAGGAGGCTGCCACACTCCGCATTGCAGTCCCGCTCAATCTGCCGCGGTTACCGTCATCCCGGGGGTGGTTTTCTCGGGCTCGCTGGACGGCCATCTCCGCGCGTACTCCTCCAAAGACGGCACAATCCTTTGGGATTTCGACACGGCTCGCGATTTTCAAACCGTCAATGGCGTGCCCGCTAAGGGTGGCGCTCTCGATGGCCCCGGTCCCGCGGTGGCCGGAGGACTTGTGGTCGTAAATTCCGGCTACGGCTTCTTCAATGGAATGCCGGGTAATGTGCTCCTCGCGTTTGCCGTTGAGTAGGCGTCTCGCGCTAACAAAGCGCGCAAGAGAGCCTTCCTGGCCCGCGGCCAGATCGGCAAAAAAAAGCGCCCGAGGTACTTACATCCGCGGGCGCTGACCGGAGAGGAAACATCTTATTAACTCAATGAATTGATGCTAGAGTAAGTCCGCAATCGGCTCCGCGGAATGAATCCATCGACCTAGTACGTTTTAGACAGGAAGGTTTTGGTATGCTGCCGGAACCTAAGTCGCGCCACACGGGACGCCGAAACTATGCAAAACAAAAGCCTCGCGACTCCAGGATGTAACAATCTGTAAATAAATCAGGACTTTTCCTGCCGCTCGGACTCTGGCAGAATAGGTCAGACTGGAGGGGCATGCTCTCGGAAGGCCGAAAAGTCCAACTCCGAATTCTTGCTTTCGTGCTGGCTGGAGGCAAAGGTACACGGCTGTACCCGCTTACCAAAGAGCGTGCCAAGCCCGCCGTGCCTTTTGGCGGCCGTTACCGCATCATCGACTTTGTTCTAAGTAATCTAATTAACTCGGGCGTGTACTCCATCTACGTCTTGGTCCAGTTCAAGAGCCAATCGCTGTTAGAACACCTGCGTGAAGGGTGGGAGGCGCATGGGCTGTTGCGCAATCACTTCATTACGCCCGTGCCCGCTCAGATGCGATCACTCGGTGAAGATTGGTATCGCGGCACCGCCGACGCCATTTACCAAAACATCAACCTCATTGAGCAAGGCGAGCCGCACCTGGTTGCGATTTTCGGCGCTGACCACATCTATCGGATGAATATCCGCGAAATGGTGGAGTTTCACGTCGAACGTGGCGCGCAGGTTACCGTTTCTGCGATCCCGGTGGAAAAAGAGCAAGCAGTCGAATTCGGTGTCGTCGAGACGCGGGAGGATGGCTCGATCATGGGCTTCCATGAAAAGCGGCCAGACGCACCGACCATGCCGGGCGATCCCAATCGAGTGTACGCCTCGATGGGGAACTACATTTTTTCGACGAAGTTATTGCTGGACGAGCTCCGCGTGGATGGGGAAAACCCGAACAGCTCCCATGATTTCGGCCGCGACATTCTGCCCGGTTTGATTGGCCGCGCGGACATGTACGCCTATGACTTTCAGACCAACCGGGTCCCCGGGGACCCGCCCGGTGCGCCGGTTTACTGGCGCGATGTCGGCACTATTGACGCCTTTTTCGATGCGAATATGGATCTCCGCTCGGTATCTCCGGAGCTGAATCTCTATAATCGCCAGTGGCCCCTTCGGACCGCCGGTTACTTCGACGCGCCGGCAAAGTTCATATTCGACGCCGATGGCCGGCGGGGCCAGGCGCTCGATTCGATTGTGTCCGGCGGATCAATCCTGTCAGGCGGATTGGTGCGCACGTCCGTAATCGGCCGCGGTGTCCGCGTCCACTCTCATGCTTACATCGAGGATTCCATCATCTTCGATAACTGCGATATAGGCCGCCGCGCGCGAATCCGGCGGGCCATTCTGGACAAGAACGTACACGTGCCGCCGGACGCCACCATTGGCTACGACCTGGAGCAGGACCGCAGGCGGCATCATGTTACCGAAAGCGGTATCGTAGTGGTGGAAGGGCACCGGTCGCCGGTCGATATCGCCAGCATGAACTTGTGAGCGCGGCCCGTCCTGCGCTTGCAGCCGTTAAGTGCACCGCTTGGTCGCCCCGGCTAACACCAAGGGAGACCAGCGGAAATCTGCCGAAAGCGTGCCATCCCCCTGGCACATTTTTCATGTAACTAGTTAGCGGTCCTCGGTGTCGAACTACCGAGATGAATCCTACAGCAGTATCCGCAACAGAAGAAGAAACGATTGTATTGAACGGAATTCCGGGACCGGAGATTCGAGCTCAATTAGACAAGATTCTCCGCAGCCGCGCGTTCATTCAGTCACATCGTATTCGCCGCTTCCTGCAATTCATTGTGGAAGAAAGCCTGCTTGGGCAACCCCACCGGCTTAAGGAATACCTGATCGGTCTTGAAGTATTCGACCGCCGCGATGCATTTGACCCGCGGGTAGATTCTATCGTTCGAGTCGAGGCGCGACGCCTGCGGCATAAACTCGATGAATACTACCGCACGGAAGGACGCGAAGATCTCATCCGAATCACGCTGCGCAAGGGCAGCTACGTGCCTATTTTCGAACCTCGCGCCGCCACACCCAGTCTAGGCATTCTAGAGCAGCGCCGCGCTATCGCGATTGCCCCGCTTTCGATGATCGATGCCAATCCCGATGCCGAGCCTTTGGCCGAAGAGATTCGGCGGCGCCTCGCTCACGTTCTCATTCGGGAAGGCTGTTTCCAGGTCATCGCGAGATTCGCCGAAACTAGCCAAAACAACGGCGACACCAACGGCGACGGCAAGGGGCATTCATCCGCCAGCCGGCCCGATTTCCTCGTGGAAGGCAGCCTCGAGTTTCGGCAGGATGAATTTCACTTGATCCTGCAGCTCGCGCGGTATGCCGACCGCTCCTATATCTGGTCCGGGGCCGTGGACGGCCGCGCGGGAGACCTAAGCGGCGTCGAACAATTGGCCCGCTCCCTGGTCTCCGACCTGATGACGCCGGCCAGCGACTTCGCCACGCGGCGCCATTCCACTCGCAAGGAGAGCCTAGACGCCTATCTCCAGGGCCGCTATTACTGGAAATTAGCGACACCCGATAACATCGTCCAGAGCGTTACGTTGTTTTCCAAGGCAGTCGAGTCGGACGAGAACTATGCAGCAGCTTGGGCCGCCTTGGCTGAAGCGCTGCTGGTCAGTTCCATGTTCGGTTTGTACTCCACCTCCACCACGGGTCCGCGGATGAAGGAAGCTGCCCTGAAAGCAGCATCCTTGGACGCCTCGCTCCCGGAGGCTCACGTAGCGTTGGGCGCCATCCTATCGCTCCTGGACTGGGATTGGGCGGCTGGCGAACAGGAACTCGAGAAGGCCATACAACTGGACCATCACGATCCGGTCGGCCACATTGCTTACGGAATCCAGCTCGCTTGCCGCGGTCAGCTCGATGCAGCCGTTTCCGAAGTCGAGCGGGCGCTCGAATTGGATCCAGCCTCGCTCTTCCCCAACTTCATCCTGGGATGGCTGTACGGAGTTTGCCGCCGGTATGACGAAGCCATCGCGCAACACACTCTGGTCGCGCGTTTGGCGCCCGATTACGGGCTTCCGCAGCTCGGCCTCGGCCTGGCATACGCGGGAAAAGGCCAATTTTCAGACGCGATCGCGCACTTCACCAATGCCTCGCAGATGAAGTGCCGCACGCTCTTGCACGGGCAGATGGGTTATTGCTACGCACGCGCCGGCCGCATCGACGAAGCGCAGCGCGAGCTTGCGAACCTAACTTTCCGATCGGAAGGAGCTTATGTTTCGCCCGTGACGTTCGCTTGCATCTTTGCCGGACTCGACGACAAAGAAAAGACGCTGGATGCCTTAGAACAGGCCGTATCCACACACGACACTTCGCTCCCGCTGCAATTGCTCGGGAGGGAATTCGATTCCCTGCGCAACGAACCCCGCTTCGTCGCCCTGCAGCAACGAATCGGATTGGCCTAAGCTTGGTTGGTCCTCGCGCGCTGTCAGGCGCGCATATTTAGCTCTAACCGAGGCGCAGTGCGTCGCCATTGCGCCCGGTTTTTTTCCATCTGACTCGATAATAAACCAGTTCAACTGCGGAAACGTGCTGGAATCGGCGCTCACGCTATAATAAGGCTTACCCAACGTGCGGCCGGTCGGCTCGCACTCTGGAGACGGAATGGCCTACGTTATTGCGGAACCCTGTATCGGGACGAAAGACACGGCATGCATTGACGCTTGCCCGGTGGACTGCATCCACCCCAAGAAAGACGAGCCCAATTTCGGCGAGCACAACATGATCTATATCGATCCGGTCGAGTGCATCGATTGCGGAGCTTGCGTGCCGGTCTGCCCCGTCTCGGCGATTTTTGCGCTGGACGACCTCCCGGAAAAATGGGCTACCTTCGCCCAAAAGAACGCCGAGTATTTCGGCCGCTAAACCGTCCTCCTCACGTCCCCGTTCACAACTGCGGAAGCGACTGGCGCAGGATAGGCCTCGCTCCAAGAATCAATCGAGCTGGCGCTTGACGGGCAGCGCTAAAATAATCGTGGGGCTTGGCGCCTGTGATCCGGACCATCACCATCGAGCGCGAGTTTGGAGCCGGTGGCGCAAATATCGCGCGGCTGCTGGCCGAGCGCTTGGGGTGGACCCTTTGGGATCAGAACCTCACCTCCGAAATCGCCCGCCTGGCTCACGTGGACCCCGCCGCGGTCCAGCGCTGCGATGAACGCTGCGATTCACTGTTCTACCGGCTCATGAAGACGTACATGCGCGGCAGCTTTGAGCGCAGTCTTCCTGTCAATGCGCTGGATCAGTTCGATGCCGACAGCATGGTGGCGTTCATGCAGCGCGTGATCGAGCGCGCGGCCGATCAAGGCAACTGCGTCATCGTCGGCCGGGGCTCAACCTACCTGCTGCGCAACCGGAGCGACGCCTTCCACGTGTTCATCTACGCACCTTGGGAGGAAAAGGTGCGGCGCGTCAAGGCGACCGGCAGGACCGAAGCCGAAGCCGTCGAGCTCATTTCGGCCATCGATAACGAGCGCGCCACCTTCATCCAGAAGTATTTCAGCAAGGAATGGCCAACGCGCGACCTGTATCACTTGATGATCAATTCCAAGGTGGGCGATGAGCTGGTGGTTCGCGCAATCGTAAACGAAGTCGTGGATATCGACGCGCACAGCGCCACTGAAGCCGCCGATCACGGCGTGGGGGAAACGCGCTAGGTGTCGGAAGTCCCCGTTGAAACGGCGGCAGCCGCTCCCGCATCACGTCCGGCATGGCGGCCCCGAACCAGCCCGCCCCTGATCGCCGCCACCGTGATGCTGGCCACCTTCATGGAGGTCCTCGACACCAGCATCGCCAATGTTTCCCTGCCGCATATAGCGGGCGACCTCGGCGCTACCATCGACGAGAGCACGTGGGTGCTTACGTCTTATCTGATCTCCAACGCGATCGTGCTCCCGCTCACCGGCTGGCTGCACATGCTATTCGGCCGCAAGCGCTTCTACATGGCCTGCGTCGCTATCTTCACCGTCAGCTCCTTGATGTGCGGCTTGGCGCCCAGCCTGTTCATGCTCATCCTGTTCCGCATCCTGCAAGGTACCGGCGGCGGTGGATTGCAACCAACCTCGCAGGCCATTCTGGTGGAGAGCTTCGAGCAAAAGCAGCAAGGCATGGCCATGGCTGTCTATGGCATGGGCGTCGTGGTCGCGCCGATCATCGGTCCGACACTGGGCGGCTGGATCACCGATAACTTCTCCTGGCGCTGGATCTTCTTTATCAACGTTCCGATCGGACTTCTGTCGATGACCATGACGTCCACGCTGCTTGAAGACCCTCCTTACCTGATTCGCAAGACTCTGGGGCGCGGTTTTCGAATTGATTTCATGGGTCTGGGCTTGTTGAGTATCGGGCTGGGATTCGGTCAGGTTGTGCTGGATAAGGGCCAGCGGGAAGACTGGTTTGGATCGCGCTTCATCGTATGGTGCACGGTCGTGAGCGTCATGGCGCTCGTCGGCGCGGTCTTTTGGGAGTTGCGCGAAAAGCAACCGATCGTCAATCTGCGCCTGTTCGCGAACCGCAACTTCGCGATGGCGACGTTTATGATGTTCTCTCTCGGCCTGGTGTTGTACGGTACCACCGTTCTGCTCCCGGTGCTGGTGCAGAGCTTGATGGGCTACACGGCCGAATGGGCCGGATTGGTGCTGTCGCCAGGCGCGATCTTGACACTGTTCACCATGCCACTAGTGGGCAGGCTGCTCACCAAGGTACAACCGCGCTGGCTGGTTGTCACCGGATTATTGATCCTATCGCTCGGCATGTTCCGGCTGTCAACATTAAGCCTGCAGACCGGATTCTGGACGTTCGTGTTCACCTGGACCATTTCGCGCGGCGGTCTCGCGTTCCTCTTCGTGCCGATTAACGTGACCGCCTTCTCGCACATCGAGCGCGAGAAGACCAGCAGTGCCACGGGATTGATCAACCTGACGCGCAACATGGGTGGCAGCATCGGCATATCGCTGGTCACCGCATTCCAGGACCGGCTGTCGCAGACGCACCAAAGTTTCCTGGCCGGACACCTGACGCCTCTCGATCCCAGCTATACATCGCGCCTGCAGTATCTGGAGCGCGCGCTACAGACGGCCGGCGCAAGTCCGACGCTCGCGGCGCAGCAGGCGCAAGCCATCATCTATCGCGAACTGCTGCGTCAATCTTCGATGCTGGCCTACATCGACGTCTTCCGGCTATTGAGCTATCTTTGCCTGGCTTTGATTCCGTTGATGTTCCTTATGAAGCGGCCTAAGCCGAGGCCCACATAGTTGGCGCCGCAATGCCTGCAATCGTAAAAAAAACGGCCCGGCAGCATGCGCGGGAGGTGTAGCCGGTTCGCATGCATGCCGGGGCTGACGAAAGAGGCGAGAGCTATTTATCGAGCGCCAAGCTGTTCTGCCAAGTGGTGTACATCGAAATGGCGAGCAGCACAAAACCAAACACGAGATCAGCCACGGTGAGTAGCTTGCCCCACCGGTCGATCTTGTCGAGCTTGTGGGCCACTTCCGTCTGATGGGTAATGACGGCGTCCGCGACTCCGGTCAAGTGCACCAGATCATCCTCTTCGCGCGCGGCATATTTTCTGACCAGCGCCAGCGAAATTACGAACAGCGTAAGAGCTATCCAGACCATCCAAAGCGTAAACATGGTTTAGTCTCCTTGCATACCTTTGTCACTGCAACTGCAGAACCTTGGGTACGCGGACCAGACTGTCCGCCCTCCTCCCGCACGCGCCTAATCTTATTTCGGGGCGCAGTTTTCTAATGAATGACCGTGCTCGGCGTAGCACTTCCCGACGTCATTTAAATCCTTCTTGCCCGCCGCCGTGTGGCAATACGTGCAGCCCTTTCCCTCTTTCTTGGTGTACTCGGTCTTACCGAAGCTGGTAAAGGGCGACGATACGATCAAACCGCATAAAAGAATCGCGGAAGGAACGCCGAAGTTGAGTAATCGCTTAGACATAGGCTATAAGAAATCTCCGCCTCACGAACATGCAATCGGAACGCCGTTCCGCGTGCCACCCGCAACTTTATCGAACTGGGAGAAATCCACTGCCGTCACCGCTCCGGTGGGGTGAAATGGCTCAATTGCATGGGGAACTATCCGCAACGCAGCAGCCTTCGGCGCGAGCCTTGCTCTGTTCGTAGAGCTCCCGCACCACGTCTTCTACGGCTTGCATGACGTCGGGTACCGGCTCAGATCCCGGCTCGAACTGCACCGCTTCGATACCAATGATCCGAATGCGCTCCGGCAACCGGCCGACCGCGCGCGCGATCTCGATTGCTTCAGCGGGCCCGAACACGTGCGTGGAGCAGCGGCAGTGTTGCGATTTTATGGGGTCGGCGCCGGCATCCCAGGGCGAGATAGTTCCCGGCGGCGCTCCACTCACAATGGCATCGACGAGGACCACATCGTCGGCGCCGTGCCAGAGTTCGAGCAGGGCAAAACCGTCGCCCGAATGTTCAATGGAATCCAGGCCGAGCTCCGCCAGGCGGCGCGCCACCAGGATGCCGGCCGCGTCATCGCCCCGGTCGGTATTGCCGCACCCGATGATCCGCATCACTCCCGCTCCAAAATGAGCTTGAGAAAATGGGTCGCGCAGGAGATGCACGGATCGTAGTTCCGTACGGCCTGCTCGGAGCGGCGCGTAATCTCTTCCACCGGCTGCGACACAATGGTGGGAATAAAGTTGCGCAGATCGTCTTCGATCCGCTTCTGGTTTTGCGATGTCGGCGGCACGATCTTCACCGAGAGAATCAGCCCGTGCTCATCGAAGCTGTACTTGTTGAACTGGATGCCGCGGGGCGCCTCCGTGATGGCGTATCCCGTGCCGGCGTGAACCTCAAACGGCATACGCGGGGCCGGCGGCGGCTCGTACAATTTGATGATCCGCAGCGCTTCGTCGAGCGCGAATACCACCTCCACCGCCCGTGCCAGGATGCTCTTGAACGGATTTAGACAGGGCACACGCAGCCCGCAATGTTCCGTAACCTGTCGCGCAACATTCGGCAGCTTGGAGTAATTCAAATTGAACCGCGCCAGCGGCCCCGTCTGATACGATCCGCGCCCGCGAATCACCGAGTGCAGCGCGTTGGAATGCTTCACATGTTGCTCAACGAAATAGTCTTCATACTGGCTGGCGTCGAGGTTTAGCCCTTTGTTGGAGACCAGCCGCCCCTCATTCAACGGGTATTCCGACGGATGCGACAGCGCTACAAACTCGTAGGTCTGCTCGAAATCGGGATATTCGAACCCTGCCAGGAATTCCGCTTTTGAGCAGGCTGTGTCCAGCGCCCACTTGAGCTCATCGGCTAATTTTTCGAGATCGGCCCGCTGCGGCGTCTTGTAGAAGCCGCCCACCGCCGCCGACACCGGATGGATCTCCCGCCCACCCAGCAGCGTCATGATCTGATTGCCGAGCTTCTTTAGCCGCAGCGCCTCGGTAGCCTGCTTGGGATGATCCTTCGCCAGCTCCACGAAATCGCGGTATCCCAAGAAATCCGGCGCGTGCAGCATGTATATGTGCAGTACGTGGCTCTCGATCCACTCGCCCGCATACAGCAGCCGGCGCAGCTCGCGCACCATGGGATGGACCCGGATCCCCAACCCGCGTTCAATCGCTTGCACCGCGGTCATCTGATACGCCACCGGGCAGATCCCGCAAATGCGCGCGGTTATGTCGGGCGCCTCGTTGAAATGCCGGCCCCGCAGCAAAGCTTCGAACAGGCGCGGGGGCTCGAAGATTTTCAACTTGACGTCTTGAACCTGATCATTCTTCAGCTTGACGAACAGCGCGCCTTCGCCCTCCACGCGCGCCATGTAATCGACTTTGATGGTTCCGTTCTTCTTGCGAGGCGCCGTTTCCACGCTCATGACGTAGCCTTTCGCTCGCTGGCCTGCCGGCAGGGCCAAGCCCAGGCGTTGAATGAACGGAAGTCGCGCGCCACCATCTCGGCCGGGCGGCCGCCCGCGAGCAGCCGGTCGGCCAAAATCACGGTATTCAGCGTCTCCGCCGGGCCAAAGCAGCCGTAGCAGCCGCGGTTGAAGCTGGGACAGATCGCCCCGCACCCGGCCTGCGTCGCCGGACCCAGGCACGCCGTGCCGTGCGCCACCGCGACGCATACATTGCCCGCGCGCTTGCATTCCATGCACACGCTATATGTCGGAATGCTCGGCTTGCGGCCTGCCAGCGTCGCGCTCACCAGTTCCAAGAGCTGATGCTTGCTGACCGGGCAGCCGCGCAGCTCGAAATCTACCGGAACGTGCTCGGAAATCGGAGTCGACATGCCCAGCGTCTGGATGTATTCCGGATGAGCGTACACCTGCGCGACCCATTGCTTGGAGTCGTTCCAGTTGCGCAGCGCCTGGATTCCTCCGGCGGTTGAGCAGGCGCCGATCGCTACCAATATTTTGCACTGTTTCCGGATGTCATGAATTCGGCTGGCATCGTGATGCGTCGTCACCGAACCTTCCACCAGGCCGATGTCATAGGGGCCCTTGCGCATGTTGCTGGACATTTCGGGGAAAAACGCGATATCCACCGCATCCGCCAAGGCGACCAACTGGTCTTCCAGATCCAGCAAGCTGAGCTGGCAGCCATCGCAGGAGGCAAACTTGAAAACCCCAATGCGAGGCTTTTTGGCATCTGTTCTAGAGCTCACGATGGCCTCCCATCCAACGCCGTATCTGGGCATAACTGAACACCGGACCGTCTTTGCACACGAAGTAAGGACCCATCTGGCAATGTCCGCAGAACCCGACCGCGCACTTCATGTTCAGTTCCATCGAAAGATAGACGTTTTCATCGGCGATCTTTCGCGCTTCGAGCTGGCGCACCACAAAGCGCATCATGATCTCCGGGCCGCAGGTCATTGCGACTAGCCGCTCCGGCCGGAGCGGGGCGTATTCGAACAGCTTGGTCACGACACCCACGTGACCGCGCCAACCGGGCTCTCCGGTATCCACCGTGGTCAGCACCTGGGTGTCTTTCTGGGCGCTCCAGGCCTTTAGCTCTTTCGCGAACAGCAGCTCTTTGGGGCTGCGCGCGCCATAAAGCACGGTCAGCTTGCCGTAGCGGTTCCGATTCCGCAGCACGTGATAAATCGCAGGCCGCAGCGGCGCCAAACCGATCCCGCCGGCGACCACCAGCACGTCGCCACTTTCGCCTTTCTCGACCGGCCAGGAACTCCCGTACGGGCCGCGCATCGCGATGAGATCGCCGGCGTGCCGATTCACCAAAGACGTGCTGACCGCCCCTACGGCGCGGATCGTATACACCAGCCGATTTTCCAAACCTGGATCGCCGCTGATCGAAATCGGAATTTCGCCTACTCCGTTCCGATACAGCATGCTGAACTGCCCCGGCGCGAACGGCGGCAGCTTCTCTCCGTCCAGCGGCTCCGTAACCAGAGTGCACGTGTCGTACGTTTCCCGGCTGACGCTGGCGACGCGCACCGGTACCGGAAGCATCGGGTCAAACGTGGATGGCAAGCGCGCCGTCATGCACGAACCGCTCCCGGCATGGCGTACATGTCCAGCAACTGCATGCGGGTGATATCCAGCCGCTCGGTAACCAGAGAAAGCAGAGCCTTCATCATGCGATAGCCGAAGGCCGGGTCGGCGTCGCAGGCTTCACGGAGTTTGGCGCCATCGAACGCCAGCGCACGCGTGCTGGTCAGCGCTCGCGCTTCGAAATGAGCGCCGCTACCGCCGTTGGTCAGCGACGACCAGGCCATTGCGTCGCCTGCATGCAGCGTCTGCAGCAATACCGGATGCCGCGCCGTCATGATCTCCAGCCCCACGCTGCCGTCCAGGATCAGATAGAACTTGCCGTGATGCTCTTCTTCATGGAAGACGATCTGGTCACGGTGAAAGTCCACTTCTTCGGCCAGAGAGGCTAACCGCTCCAGGTGCTGCGGCCCGAACGCTTTGAGCAGGTCCTGTTCCTTGGTCAATTGAATGAATTCCTGTGTGCTGATCATTTGCAAATCCTCTTTCAATCCGATTTGGACCCAGCGCGGATCGCCGCCACTTCCTGGGTCAGATCGATTCCTGCTGGACACCACGCGATGCAGCGCCCGCAGCCGACGCAGCCCGACGAGCCGAACTGATCGTGCCAATACGACAGTTTGTGGCTGAGCCACTGGCGATAGCGCGACTTGGTGGAAACGCGCACGCTGCCGCCGTGAATGTAGGAAAACGCGAGCGTAAAACAGGAGTCCCATTTGCGCCAGCGCTCGGCTTGCTCTCCGGCCACGTCGCTGGAATCTTCCACCGTCACGCAAAAGCAGGTGGGGCATACCTGAGTGCAGTTGCCGCAGGCCAGGCATCGCCGCGCGATATCGTCCCAATGCGGATGATCGAAGTTGTCGCGCAGCAGCTCGCGCAGGCCCTGCGTCTCCAGCGTCCTATGCATAACCGCCTCGGCCGACTGTGAGATGTCGTTGGCTTGCTGCTGCAGTTCGCCGGATGCGTCGGAAAACTCGATCTCGGAAACCAGCTCCGCGCCGAGTTCGCTTCCTATTTCGATCAGAAATTCGTGCGTGCCCGGTCCGATGATTTCCGTAAGAGCCAGATCGTAACCGCTGGTAGCTCGCGGACCAGTGCCCATCGAGGAACAGAAGCAAAGGTTGGAAGGTTCCGAGCACTGGACCGCGATGATCACTGCGTTGTCGCGCCGCGCGCGGTATACGGGATCGCAGGCATGCCCGCCCAGCAGGACCCGATCCTGCAGTCCCACGGCGGCCAGCTCGCAGCCTCGCACGCCCACGAACGCGTAACGAGGCGCAGGCTCAGTGTTTGGCAGAATGTTGAACGACCCGCCGTTCGTCTGCACGCTGAATAACTTTATCTGTGAAGGATGGATAAAATCCTTGAGACTATTCGGTCCATTTGCGAAGCCGAACAGAGCGGCGTCGGCTCTGCGCTTCAAGTGGTAAGATGCCGGGCCTTGCTCCGATGTCCAACCCATTGGTAGATCGTCCAAGTGCTCAATGGGCCCGTAGCAGATCGCGCCATCTTTCAGGCGCGGTCCAATCACTTCATAGCCGCGACGCCCAAGAGCTGCGATCAGCGATCCCAATCCTTGGCAGTCGATGCGAACGGCGGAACGGATGTCTGGTAGGCAGCCATGCATTCACTTTGCAAGGGAGCAGGTAGTCTTCCAGAGGCAGCCGGATCTAAGCCAATGAAACCGGTCGCAGTTCTTTTGGTACCAGCCCCTCACTTGGGTGAAATGCCCCAAAAAAAGGGCCGGACTGGCGCATGCCGGTCCGGCCGATTCATCCGATCGACAGGTCTGGAGGAGGAGACCCTCGACGGATTGGTGCTAACCTGTGGCGAAATCCATTCGGCGCGCTTGGCACGATTTGTGTTTCGTGTCGAGCCACGCGAGCCAATCGGTGAGACCGTCACCGGTAGAGGACGAAACTTCCAGAATTTCGGCGCTCGGGTGAACTTTGCGAACGTTCTCCTTGGCCTGTTCGAGATCGAACGAGACGTACGGCAGCAGGTCTATCTTGTTAATAATCACCAGGCCGGCACGCGCAAACGTGGCCGGATATTTCAGCGGCTTGTCCTCGCCTTCGGTCACGCTGAGGATCACGATCTTGTCGTTTTCGCCCAAATCGTAACTAGCTGGACAAACGAGGTTTCCGACGTTTTCGATGAACAGATAGTCCAAAGATGCAATCGTCCATTCCCCCAGAGCGCGCTCGACCATGCGGGCGTCCAGATGACATGAGCCTCCCGTACTGATCTGACGGACCGGAAAGCCATAGCGCGCCAGACGTTTGGCGTCGTTATCGGTCTGAATATCGCCGGTCAATACCGCCAGGCGCGCATCGCGCGGCATACGCTCGAGCGTACGCTCCAACAGCAAAGTCTTTCCCGCGCCGGGAGAACTGATGAAATTTGGACAGTAAACGCCGTTCTCAGCGAGCTTTTCCCGAAGCGTGCCGGCCAGGCGATCATTTTCGCTCAGGACCTTCTGCTTTACATCTACCCTGGTCACGGTTCCTCCAATTCCACGAAGGCGAGTTCTAGTTCATCTCCACTGACCGGCTCTGTAACCGCCCCGCCGCAGCGGGGACACTCAATTTGAAAACTTTCTAAAGCAAACACATTGCCACATATGGGACAGCGATTTTGCCGCTTCAAGAATTCGATTTCCAGCTCTGGTGGGGGCGCACCATCCCCGTTGGCCAAGACCTCGAAACAAAACCGCAGCGATTCCGGATCGACACCGGACCATTCACCGATTCGCAGGCCGACTTTTAATACGCGCGAGCCCAGCCGTTTGGCGGCCTCATTCCTGGCCGCATCCAAAACCGACGTTGCAATGCCCATTTCGTGCATAGCTGTCAGCAAATGCGAGGCAGTTGGTCTCCGGCCAACATATCGACGATGCGCGTCGTGCCGAGCACGGTTCGCATGGTCACCCAGCCGCGATCGGATTCGGTCACAATTCCGATTTGGCGCGCTTCTAAGCCTGGCGGGTGGCGGCGCATAGTGGCGACCAGTTTATCAGCGTCGCTTGGATCGACGATGGCCAGCAGCTTTCCTTCATTCGCAACGTAGAGCGGGTCCAGGCCCAACATTTCACAGGCGCCCCGCACCTCGTCCCGCACCGGAATAGCTTCTTCTTCGAGCAGAATGCCGACTTGCGATTGGGCCGCGATTTCGTTCAACGAACTGGACACGCCTCCGCGCGTGGGGTCGCGCAAGCAGCGGATGGCGCGCGTGGTCTCCAACATTTGTGCCACTAGCGTATGCAGCGGGGCCGAATCGCTCTCCACCTGGGTTTCGAATTCCAATCCTTCACGCTCGGCCAGTATGGCGATGCCATGGTCGCCGATGAATCCACTCAGGATTACGGCATCGCCCGGGCGAGCCGCACCCGCCGAAAGGTACAGGCCTTCCGGCGTCAGACCCAAGCCCGTGGTGTTGATGAACACGCCGTCGCCGCTTCCTTTATCGACTACTTTGGTGTCGCCAGTGATCACTTGCACACCGCACGCCGAGGCAGCCCTGCCGAGTGACGCCGTGACACGCCGCAGTGTCTCCATGGGCAGGCCTTCTTCAATAATGAACGCGACGCTCAGGAATAGCGGGGTCGCGCCGCCCATCGCCAGATCGTTCACGGTGCCGTGCACTGCCAGGGAGCCGATATCGCCGCCGCGAAAGAATAGCGGTTTCACGACAAACGAATCCGTGGTCATCGCGATCTGGACATTGCCCAGCTTTACCGTGGCCTGATCTTCCAGCCGCTCCAGTGTTTCGTTGCGGAAGGCCGGCAAGAACACGTCACGCATCAGTTCCGCCGACAACTTACCACCGCTGCCATGGCCCAACGAGACGTGGTCGCGCGCGACCGCCGGCACGGGACAGTTCAATGTAAGCGCGCTCATACGAGTTTCTTCCTCAAGCGATGCACTTCAGACTGGCAGCGTGCCTCCGGTATTGGTAATAGGCCGCGCACGCGCCTTCAGCAGAAACCATGGGCGCCCCCAGCGGGTGCTCGGGCGTGCATTGGCAGGCGAACGCTGCGCAATCGATCGGCTTCTTCAAACCTTGGAGCACCTGAGCCGCAATGCATTCGGCCGGTTCTTCGGCTTCCAGTGCCTCGACGCCGAAGATCTTTTCGGCGTCATAGACGGCGAATTCGTCGCGCAACCGCAAGCCGCTCATCGGGATCGTGCCAATGCCGCGCCACTTGCGGTCGGCCACCTCGAACACCTCTTCCATGATGACTTGCGCCGGATGATTGCCGGCGTAGTCTACTGTGCGGCCATACTGGTTTTCCACCTTGGCTTGGCCGTTTTCCAGCTGGGTGACCAGCATCAGGATGGCTTCCAGCAGATCCACCGGCTCAAAGCCGCCCACGACGATGGGAACATGGAATTCGTCGACCAGCGCCTTATATTGCCAATAGCCCATTACGGTGCACACATGGCCCGGCGCGATGAAACCTTGCACGCGATTTTCGGCAGAATTGAGCAGCAGGCGGATGGCTGGCGGAACCAGTACGTGCGATACCAGCTCCGAGAAGTTCTTTAGGCCCAATTCGCGGGCTTTCCAGACCGCCATCGCATTCGCCGGAGCCGTCGTTTCAAAACCGATTCCGAAGAAAACGACCTTTTTCGAGGGGTTATTGGCTGCAATCTTGACCGCTTCCATGGGCGAATACGCAATGCGAACATCGCCGCCGTGCGCCTTCACCCGAAACAGGTCCGAGCGCGTCCCCGGCACGCGCAACATGTCGCCGTAGGAAACGAAGATCACGTCCGGGCGCGCTGCGATTTCAGCCGCCTTGTCGACCACCTCGATCGGCGTTACGCAAACCGGGCAGCCCGGCCCGTGCACCAACTCTACTTTTGGGGGAATGAGTTCGTCGATGCCGTAGCGCATCAACGTGTGCGTCTGCCCACCGCAGATTTCCATCAAAACCCAAGGTTTCTTGGTCCGCGTGTGAATCCGGTCCACCAGCGCCTGGGCGATGCGGGGATCGCGGTACTCGTCAACGTATCGCATTGTTGCCCCCAGTCGCGGGAATCGGTTCGGCCGTCTCGGGGCCAGGATTTGGGCTGCGCTCAATTGAGGCCAACGACTCGGCTGCGTCCGGGTCGCCCGAAAACGCCGGGTCCTCGATTTCGAGCATCCCGATGTGTTCCAGGAGCTTGTAGGTGCGCTGCGCTTCCTCTTCGTCCATGCGGCTGATGGCAAAGCCGACATGAACCAATACGTAGTCGCCCACTTGGGCTTCCGGCACAAAATCAAGAAAAACCGAGCGCTTGATTCCGCCGAACTGCACCACGCCGACCCGGCTTTCACTGATCGACTGTGTTTCTACTAATTTTCCGGGTACCGCCAGGCACATACCACCCTCCTACTCAGATGCAGAAGAACGTTTGAGCTGAGATCAGCTAATGAGCCCTGGGTGAAAGCACCCGGTCGACGGCCATGCGCGCAAAACCGGCCGCCAGTCCAATGCTTCCAAGCACTTCTGGCGACAAACCGATACCGGTTTCGATCTTCTTGGGCTCAATTCCAACCAATACAATCTGTTCCGGGGTGTCTCCGAGCAACTGGAGGGCCCTCAAAATATCGGGAGCGCTCCCCTCGTGTGCGGAGGTGGCAGGACGGCGGCCCATCTGGATCAACTCCTCGCCTGTTAGCACATGCACCGCGCCGGCTTCGCCGCCCAACCGCACGGCATCCAGGAACACCACCGCCTTGCGCTGCTCGAACTTACCCAACAGAGCAAGTCCCTGGGTTCCGCCGTCCAGCAACTCTACCTCGGAGCCCCATTCATCAGCGGCAGACTCCAGGCGGGACAGAATCTCCTGTCCCGCACCATCGTCGGCCATGAGCGGATTCCCGATGGCGAGCAGCAAAACCGGCGCGGTTTGTTCGTGAACGCACGGATGCACGCAGCGGCAAGTTTCTCCAGGGGCCGCTGCGCAGCACGCCGTCCGTTCAGCGAAATCAACTGATCCAGGTATCCGCATCGTGATCTCCGGGCTCGTAAAACTTCGGACCGGCAATGATCGAGTCCACGAGACCGTTCTTGTACAACTGCACGTCATACAGCACGATGTAGATGTGGAACAGCACGAACACCATGATGAGCCAGGCCACCAGATGGTGCCACATGTGGACGCGGAATGAACCGCCCAGCAGTGGAATGCACCAGCCGGTCAGCTTGTCCCAGAAGCCGCCGGGATTCGACTCGGAATATAACGCCATTCCGGTCACGCCTTCAAAGCCGCACATGGCAAAGAACGCCGCGTACGAGGCGCCGGCCAGCGAGTTGTGTCCGATGTGAATTCGCCCGCGTTCCAGATGCAGATAATCGATGACCTGCTGGATTACCGCTTTGTACCAGGAGAACTTCCAGAACATCGGGAATCCGCTGCGAGCGTAGTTATTTCCAACGAAGAACCAGTACACGCGGATCAACACGCCGAGAATCAGCGCAAGTCCGAAGATGAAATGAAATTCGCGTACCCGCCCCATCACGAAGTGATTAGCTGCTTCGCCAGCGGGCATGAGAATCGGAGCAGCGATAAAGAGCCCGGTGGCGAACAGCACGAAAATCGCGATCGCGTTGATCCAATGCGAAAGCCGGATGGGAAATTCCCACACGTACTTCCGGCCGGCGATCAAACCGGGCGGCGGAATCGCTTCCGCCTCCAGCTTGGGCAGGGGAATATTGGGCGGAGGAAGCGGCGGCTTTCCCGCCGGCGGCGCCGCCCCCGCTACGTTGGTCGTATGAGTGGTTGCCATCGAATCCTCCTAGCGGACGATCACCTCAGCTAAGGTCTCGCCCTCGGGACTGGTGACGTGCGTGGCGCAGGCCAGGCAGGGGTCGAACGAGTGGATGGTCCGGAGAATCTCGAGCGGACGTTTCGGATCCGCCATCGGCGTTCCCATCAACGCCGCCTCATAGGCTCCCCGCTGTCCCTTGCCGTCTTTGGGCGAGGCGTTCCAGGTACTGGGCACCACGATCTGATAATTGGCGATCTTTTGATCTTTGATGTGGATCCAGTGACCCAGCGCACCGCGCGGCGCTTCTTCAACCCCGAAGCCTTTGCAGTCTTCCGGCCAGGTCTTCGGATCCCAGCGCTTGGTGTCGGCGGTGGTGTAATCGCCGGCTTTCAAGTTGGCGATCAGCCGGTCGTACTCTTCGAGCAGCCATTTCGCGGCCAGCTTGGTCTCTAAGCCACGAGCCGCGGTGCGGCCGAGCGTCGAGAACAATGCCGCCGGTTCCAGCTTGAGCCGGCCCAATGCCTCGGTGACGACTTCTTTGTACTCGTCGCGTCCGCTAGCGAACCCGACCAGCATGCGCGCCAGCGGACCCACTTCGACGGCGTGCTCTTTCCAGCGCGGCGCTTTCACGAACGAATAGCCAGCGTTTTCGTCCAGCTGCGCAAAGGGCGGCTTGGGACCGGTGTAGTTCACCTCTGTGACACCTTCCCAAGGATGCAGAGCTGCTTTTCCGTCCTGATATTTATACCAGGAGTGCGGGACCTGTTCCTGGATCTGGTTCGTGTCCGCCGGATCGAGCGGCAGCACCTCGCTGAGGTTCTTGTTCAGGATCACGCCGCGCGGGAACTTGAACTTGGATGGATCGTTGACGCCACTCTGCGGAATGTCGCCATACGCCATGTAATTGCCCAAGCCGCCGCCGTAGGTGGTCCATTCCGGATAGAACGAGGCCACGGCCAGCAGGTCGGGAATATACAGCTGTTCGACGATCTGCTGCGCATCTTTGATCAACCCGTGCACAAACTCCAGCCGCTCCATGTTGATGGCATTGTCGCCGTTCAAATTGATTGCCGAGCCGACGCCACCCACCAGGTAATGCGGATGCGGATTTTTGCCGCCGAACACGGTGTGGATCTTGATGACCTCTTTCTGCCACTTGAGCGCTTCCAGGTAATGCGCCACAGCCATCAGGTTGGCCTCCGGCGGCAGTTTGTAGGCTGGATGGCCCCAATAGGCGTTCTGGAAGATCCCGAGCTGGCCGGACTCGACGAACTTCTTGAGCGTCCCGGCGACATCGGAATAATAGCCGGGAGTCGAAGTCGGCCAGTGCGGCGAGACTTTCTGCGCCAGCGCCGCAGTGGCTGCCGGATCGGCCTTCAGGGCCGACACCACATCCACCCAGTCCAGCGCATGCAGATGGTAGAAGTGAATTACATGGTCCTGGACATACTGCGCCAGCTCCATGATGTTGCGGATGATTTCGGCGTTCTTGGGGATCGTGATATTGAGAGCGTTTTCCACCGAACGAACCGAAGCGAGCGCGTGCACCGTCGTGCACACGCCGCAGATGCGCTCGCAGAACGCCCAGGCGTCGCGCGGATCGCGACCCTTCAGGATCACTTCCAAACCGCGCCACATGGTCCCCGAGGAGATGGCGTCGTCCACCATGCCCTTGTCGTTCAGCATGGCTTCGATGCGCAGGTGGCCTTCAATACGGGTTACGGGATCGACTACTACGCGTCTGGACATGGTTTACTCCTTGCCTTTCTGCTCGCCGCCAGCGGGCGGCTCATCTGTTTTCCCCTTCGCGAACTGCCGACGGGTCACCGTGGATGTGAGATGAGCCGCAAGTGCGGCGCCCGAAACCACCGTTAAGGTCTTGCCGATCTTATCGGGTGTGGCCTCGATTCCCGGCAAAATCACGTTGGACAGGCGTTGATAGAACGGCCCGTTGTCCCAGAAATTCTCTTCGGCGCAGCCGATGCAGGGGTGGCCCGAATTGACCGGCCAGCCTGCGCCGCAGTTCCATTTGAACGTGGAGCAGGAGTTGTAAGTCGTCGGCCCTCGGCACCCCATCTTGTACAGGCACCAGCCCTTTTTCGCCCCTTCGTCGTCCCAGGCTTCCACGAACTGGCCGGCATCGAAGAACGCGCGCCGGTAGCACTTGTCGTGAATGCGCTGGCCGTAAAACATCTTGGGGCGGCCCTGCCGATCCAATTCCGGCAGCGCATCGAAAGTAAGAATGTGCGTCAGCACGCCGGTCATCACTTCGGCGATGGGCGGGCAGCCCGGCACGTTGATGATCGGTTTGTCTGTGATCAGCTCGTGCACGGGCTTCGCGCCGGTCGGGTTCGGCTTGGCAGCTTGTACGCAGCCGTTCGATGCGCAGGAGCCCCACGCCACGATGGCTTTCGCGTCCCGAGCCGTTTCTTGGAGGATGTTCAGGAAACTCTCGCCGCCGATCGTGCAATAGACGCCGCCATCATTGGTGGGCGCGTTTCCTTCCACCGCCAGGATGTAGCCACCCTTGTATTTTTTCATCACATCGCGCCGGATCTCTTCCACCTGGAAGCCGGCCGCGGCTTGCAGCGTGTCGTCGTAATCCAGCGACACCAAGTTCAAAACTACATCCTGCGCGATTGGGTGCGAGGAGCGAATGAACGATTCGCTGCAGCAGGTGCACTCCAGGCCATGCAACCAGATCACCGGGATGCGCGGTTTCGTCTCCATGGCCTCCACGACCTTGGGGACAAATGCGGCGCTCAAGCCGAGAGCGGCCGCCGATTGAGTGCAAAATTTTAGGAAAGAGCGTCGGTCGACTCCGTGTTTGCGGAGGAGTTCATAGGTGGTCATTGTGCGGTCCGAAGGTTCCACGTGGTTTAACCTCCCTCGGTATATAAAAGAAGCCGATAAAGGCACGTTTCGTCGAGAAGCGCGCAAAAACGGAACGCATGAGTGCAAATGCGCAACCAAGGCACGTGATGCGAAAAGCTCGACGCACAATTTCATTTACGCGACCGAATGAGTCCGATATTTGAACTGCTTTGGATGCATCGGGATCGTGTCGTGGCGCCCGAACTCGGGCGCTGCCCCATCAACAATCGGATCGACACTGCGTCGCTGTTCCCAAAGGCGAGAGATGCGCGAAATCCCACAACGACTTAGGTCAACAACCGCACGTTCTGCGCGATTTGAAACCCAGATGAGCGGTTTTGCTCAGAGCTGGACGGCATTTGATTCGCGGTTAGCAGGCCTGGACCGTATCTTTGGAGCAGGCTGCGGGTAATTACCATTGATTCGAGGAAACGTTGACGGGATCTGACCTTCAGGAGGTTTTCAATGAACACAAAGACGCGGTCTACCGCTTCGTCTGAAGAATGATGAACTCAACTGAGGCGGCAGAAGACATTACACAGGACGTATTTCTCACGCTATTGCGTCAGCCTGGCAGATTCGACCCTAAGCGCGGAAGCATGCGGAGCTTTCTTCTTGGCGTCGCGCGAAACCTTGTGCTCAAGATGGCTCGCCGGGATAAGAATCGCTGGAAGGAATTAGACGAAGAGCAGTTTACTGCTCAGCCAGTGGATGTTGCCGGGTTCCAGATCGCGACTATCGTAGGAAAGGCGATCCAGGATCTGCCGCCACTTCAGCGGGAGGTCCTGGTCCTGTTCCAATATGAAGAGCTTTCTCTAGAAGAAATCGCCCAGACTGTGGGGGCCGACCTGGGAACCGTAAAATCCCGCCTGCATCGCGCGCGAGAAAACTTGAAGCGAATGCTCGCACCGCTGAAAGGAAATGTAGGGAGTCCGCGACCGTATGGAACCACTCACTGATTACGAATTGAAGCAGGTGTTGAAATCCTGGGTGGCGCCGAATGCTCCCCGGAGTCTCGTGCAGGTCTTCTCCCAACCGCGACCGCGCTGGTGGGAGCGTTTTTTAGACCCGTTAGGTAAACGCCGCCGATTCAAGCGGCTGAGAAAGGCTAAACGTTATGACACTTTCTGATGTGGAACGCGCCCGAATTCGCGAAGAAGAACTCATCAAGATGGAAGTTCGGATAGAGATGAAGCGCAAACAGACCCCGCGCTTGATCCTGCTAGCCGTCCTCTGGTCCGCCGCGCTTCTGGCATGCGCGCTCATGAGTCCCCTGATTCGCCGTTTTTGAACGACACAATTGAGCGGGCTACCAGGGATAGCTGGGGCATAACACCCAAATATTTGGCGAGAATTCCCTCACCCCTGTCTTTTCAACATCGTCCAGGCGGCAAATGAGTTGCACCTCTGCCTGACACAGTGCAAATACGAATACATGGACGCGGGGGGCAAGGCGTCGTATCTGCCGCCGAGATGCTCTCCATCGCCGCTTTTCTCGAAGGCCGCCATGCTCAGGCCTTTCCGAGTTTTGGCTCCGAGCGCATGGGCGCGCCGGTGATGGCCTTCTGCCGCATTTCCGACCGGCCTATCCGCTCGCGCGAGCCGGTGACGCAGCCCGACGCGCTGATTATCCAGGATCCGACATTGCTGAACCAAGCGGGCCTGTTCGAAGGCCTCCAGCCCGAAGGCTACGTGCTGATAAATTCCGCCCGCAGCCTGGATCAGCTTGGTGTGGCTAGCTTCCTGAAGAGCCTGCCCCAGGACCACGTATTGACAGTCCCCGCGACGGAACTGGCGCTCCGCTATATCGGAAAGCCTCTGCCCAACAGCACACTGCTGGGGGGATTCGCCGCCATGACGGGTGAATTGCGCCTCGCCTCGGTGTTAGCGGCCATTCGTCAGAAATTTCCAAGCAAGATTGGCGAGACCAACGCCGCGGCGGCGGAAGCTGCCTTTGAACAGGTGAAGCAGGCCGTAGCGCAACCGCCGCTGGAGCATTTGTGCGCCATCCGGGAGGAAACCCATGTGGAAGCAGATTGAAGGCTCGCGAGCGATCGCCGAAACGGTCGCGATGTGCCGGCCGCAGGTGATCTGCGCCTACCCGATTACGCCCCAAACTCACATCGTCGAAGGCTTGGGCGAGCTGGTGAAATCCGGCGAATTGGCGGGTTGCGAATTTCTAAACGTCGAATCGGAATTCGGAGCGCTTTCGGTGGCGATCGGCGCATCCGCCACCGGCGTGCGCACCTACACCGCGACCGCCAGCCAAGGATTGCTGTTCATGGCGGAGGCGGTCTATAACGCGGCTGGGCTCGGGCTGCCCATCGTCATGACGATCGGCAATCGCGCGATCGGCGCGCCGATCAACATTTGGAACGACCATTCCGATTCGATGTCGATGCGCGACTCCGGGTGGATCCAGCTCTTCGCCGAGACCAATCAGGAAGCCACCGACCTGCACATCCAGGCCTTTCGCCTGGCCGAAGAATTGTCCTGCCCGGTGATGGTCTGCGTGGACGGGTTCATACTCACGCATGCCTACGACCGGATCGATCTTCCTCTGCAGCATCAGGTGGACGCGTGGCTCCCGCGCTTTGAACCCAGACAGGTGCTGGATCCGGCCGAGCCCGTATCGATTGGCGCCATGGTGGGGCCGGACGCGTTTACAGAAGTCCGCTACCTGGCGCACAACAAGCAATTGCAGGCGTTGGAGCGAATCCCAGAGATCAGCGGCGAATTTTACGAAATGTTCGGGCGCGAGTCTGGCGGCCTTTTGCGGCCGTACAGGCTGGACGGAGCGGAAATCGTTGTAGTCGCGCTGGGATCGGTGAACGGCACTATCCAGGAAGCCATCGACGAGTTACGCGACCAAGGCGTCCTGATCGGTTCCATCAGCATCTGCTCGTATCGCCCATTCCCGCTGGAAGCCGTCTGCCGCGCGCTGATGAATGCAAAACGCGTTGTTGTGGTGGAGAAATCTCTATCGGTCGGCTTGGGCGGAATGCTGGCAACGGATGTCCAGATGGCGCTGGCAGGGCGGCGACAAAAAGTTTTCACCGTCATCGCGGGGCTGGGTGGACGTCCGATCACGAAAGCGTCTTTGCTCAAGCTCTTCCGTCAGGCGAAAGCGGATGCGCTCGAAAGCGTCACTTTCCTGGATTTGAATTGGAACGTGATCAACCGGCAACTGGCGCGTGAGAACGCAACCCGGCGCTCGGGACCAGCCGCCGAAAGCATTTTGAAGGATCTTGCCACGCTGCCAACCAAGATGGTGTAGGAGCATCGATGCCGTTTCAACAGATCAAGTTTTATCAAACCGGTACGTTCACGGTCGGCAATCGCCTGCTGGATCCGGCCGTCCGAACGGTGCAGTCGGATGCGCGGCGTTCCAACGCGCTGAACTGCGGGCACCGGGCATGCCGAGGTTGCGGGGAAGCACTGGGAGCGCGCTACGCGGTGGACGCGGCCATGCGAGCTTCTGACGGAAATCTGGTGGCAGTGAACGCTACCGGCTGTCTGGAGGTGTTTTCGACGCCGTATCCGGAGACATCCTGGCAGGTGGCCTGGATACATTCGCTGTTCGGGAACGCCGCGGCGGTGGCGGCGGGAGTCGTGGCGGCGATGAAGGCGCAAGGCAAGAACGAAGTCCGCATCATCGCGCAGGGCGGCGACGGTGGCACGGCCGATATCGGCCTGGGTTGTTTATCGGGGATGTTCGAACGCAATGACGACGTGCTCTACATCTGTTACGACAACGAAGCCTATATGAATACGGGCGTGCAGCGCTCGGGCACCACCCCGCCAGCCGCACGCACCGCCACTACACCTCCAGTGGGCGCCAAACCGGGGAATGTGTTTGGGCAGGGGAAAAGCGTGCCGCTGATAGCGATGGCCCATTCCATCCCCTATGTCGCGACAGCATCCGTGGCCGAACTGCACGATCTTGAGTATAAGGTGGAGAAGGCGATCCCGATTCGCGGCGCGCGCTATATCCACATTCATGTTCCCTGCCCGTTAGGATGGGGGTCGGAGCCGCACGACACCATCAAAGTCGCTCGGTTGGCAGTCGAAAGCGGGCTGTTTCCGCTGTTTGAAGCGGAATACGGTGACGTTACGGAACGCACGGTAATCCGGCACAGGCGTCCCGCCGAAGAGTATCTGAAACTGCAGAAGCGATTTGCGCACCTATTCCGGCCGCAACGCGACGAGGAGCGCATCGCCGCAATCCAGGCGATTGCGGATCGCAATATCCAACGATTCGGGCTGCAGAACGGGGAGGCCCGCCCATGACGAAACCCTTTGCGATAACGCTGGATGTCGGCTCCAGCCTGGTCAATCACACCGGCTCATGGCGTACGGAGCGCCCGGTTTATGTGGACCGGCTTCCGCCCTGCAATCACGGCTGCCCGGCGGGTGAGGACATCCAATCCTGGCTGTATCGCGCCGAATCCGGGGATTATTACGGAGCCTGGAAATCGCTGGTGGAGAACAACCCGCTGCCCGCCATCATGGGGCGTGCCTGCTACCATCCCTGCGAGTCGGCATGCAATCGCGCGCGGCTGGACCACGAAGTGAATATCCACGCCGTGGAACGCTTCCTGGGCGATGAAGCGATTCGGCGCGGGTGGCAGTTCGAGCCGGTTGCCGCGACAGGCAAACACGTGCTGGTGGTCGGCTCGGGTCCGTCAGGTCTTTCGGCCGCCTATCATCTGGCGCGGCTGGGCCACAAGGTCGTCATTTACGAGGCTGGTCCGGCGGCCGGCGGCATGATGCGCTTTGGCATCCCGAAGTACCGGCTGCCACGCGAAGTCCTGAACGCCGAGATCGCCCGGATCGAGAAAATGGGCGTCGAGATCAAGCTGAACACGCGTGTAGACGATCTGGCGCAGGTGCTCGAAACCAAGGAGTTTGACGCGGTATTCCTTGCGGTCGGCGCGCACGTATCCAAGCGCGCTTACATTCCGGCCGGCGATGCGAGCCGCATCCTGGATGCTTTGGGCGTGTTGCGCAGTGTCGACGGTGGCAAACCGCCCGAGCTCGGCCGCCGCGTTCTGGTCTACGGCGGCGGCAATACGGCGCTGGACGTCGCGCGCACCGCCAAACGGCTCGGGGCCACCGAAACTCTGATCGTTTACCGGCGCACGCGCGAGAAGATGCCCGCTCATGATTTCGAAGTTCAGGAAGCCATGGAAGAAGGCATCCAGTTCCGCTGGCTGTCCACTATCAAAGAGGCCGGCGAGGCGCAGTTCAAGATCGAAAAAATGCGTCTGGACGAGAAAGACTTCCCGCAACCGACCGGCGAATTCGAAACCATTGAGGGCGACTCCTTGGTGTTGGCCCTGGGCCAAGATGTCGATCTCAGCTTTTTAGAGCGCGTCAGCGGGCTCGAGCTTGCCGACGGCGTGGTCAAGGTCGACTCGCAAATGATGACCGGATATCCGGGCGTGTTCGCTGGAGGCGACATGGTTCCGGCGGACCGCACCATCACCGTCGCGGTCGGCCACGGTAAGAAGGCGGCGCGCAACATCGACGCCTTTCTGCGCGGCACAGCCTACCAACCTACGCCGAAACATGAGCTGGCGGCGTTCGACAAGCTGAATCCCTGGTATTATTCGGACGCACCCGAAACCGTTCAGGCCACGCTCGACGCGGTACGCCGCCAGACCACCTTCGACGAAGTGGTCAGCGGCCTGGATGAATCGAACGCCCTGTTCGAAGCCCGCCGCTGCCTGTCGTGCGGCAACTGCTTCGAATGCGACAACTGCTATGGGGTCTGTCCGGACAACGCTGTAACCAAGCTGGGGCCGGGCAACCGTTTTCGCTTCAACTACGATTACTGCAAAGGCTGCGGGATGTGCGCGGCCGAGTGCCCCTGCGGCGCCATCCAAATGGTGCCGGAAACAATCTAGCTACTTGCTTCCCGCGACCGCCGCAGAGCCGGTTGAAGTTGTCTGGCGCGGATACTTCGGCCGCGCCGGCGGCTTGGGTTCCTTGTCGAGCGCCTGTTTGGCAAGTTCAATCGCCTTTTCCAGTTGGGGATCGTGGCCGGCTACCTCGAGATCCGGCCGCTGCTCGACTACTACGTCCGGATCGACCCCGTGGTTTTCGACGATCCAGTGCCCGCCCTTATCCGGCGCCCAGAAAGCGACCTCAGGAGCGGTTACCGATCCGCCATCCATCAGCGGAATATTGCGCGAAATCCCAACCAAACCGCCCCAGGTGCGCGTTCCCACCACCGGCCCGATCTTCTCCTGTTGGAAGAACCACGGGAAGGCGTCGCCGCCGGAACCCGCGAGTTCGTTGACGATCATCACTTTGGGTCCAAAGATCGCTGCCTCTGGAACCGGCTGGTCTTTGCCTTCGCGCGGTGAAATGCTGGCCAGCCACCGGCGCTGCAACTTCTCCGTGAAGAAATCCGGAACGAAGCCGCCCCCGTTATATCGCTCGTCGATAATCAAACCTTCCTTGCCTATTTGGGCGGTGAAATATTTGTCGAACGCCTGCAACCCGGGAATGGCCGTATCGGGCACGTGCATGTAGGCGATGCGCCCGCCCGTAGCATCGGAAACGGTCTTTCGCCGCGACTCCACCCAGTCGTGATAGCGCAGGCCCGTTTCGCTGGCCACGGTTTTGACGGTGATTTCCCACGCGCCGTCATCCGACGGTTTGTCGTTAATTTTCAGCGTGACAATCTTGCCTGCCAGGTTTTCAAAGAACGAATAGGGGTTAGCCGGAGCACGGACCGCGCCACCATTCACCGCGATCAGGTAATCGCCTTCCTTCACCTTGAGACCCGGCTCGGTGAGCGGGGACCGGGTCGATTCATCCCAGTTTTCCCCACGATAAATCTTGGCCAGCTTGTAATAGCCGTTATCGAGCGCAAAGTCGACCCCCAGCAGGCCTGTGCCGATGCGCGGGCGCGCGGGAAGGTCGCCGCCCTGGACATACGTGTGCGAGGTGCTGAGTTCGGCGATCATTTCGCCGATCACGTAATTCAGATCGCTGCGGTGAGCCACCCAGGGCAGCAGCGACTCGTAGCGATTTCCAATGGCTTTCCAATCCAGGCCCTCCATGGCCGGATCCCAATAAAAATCGCGCTCTACGCGCCAAGCCTCGTGGAAAATTTCCTTCCATTCGGCGCGAGGATCCACGCGGGCCTGCAAGCTGGACAGATCCAGCTTGCCGTCGCCCACCTTTTTTCCCGGCGCGGCATCGATGATTCCGAAGTTGCCTGGGCCGGCGCTATAAATCACTTTTTTGCCATCGCGATCCAGATCGTAGTTACTGATGCCGGTGAGCACCACTTTGTCATCGCGTTTGGCTATGTCAAACATATGTAGGGTGGCGCCCACCGGCGGACCGGGACGGTCCGCTTCGGTGGATTCGATGGGCCGCGAGGTATAAAAAATTACGTTCTTGCGTGCTTCCAGGTGTCCATACATGCCCGCTGGAACCGGCACTTGCACGATCCGGGCGCCCAGCCCGTCGAGGTCGATCGCGATCGGCTTGACGTCGGGCTTCTTTTCCGCCGTTTTTTCGTCGGACGACTTCGATTCGTCGGCTTTTGCTTCCGCCTTCGGCTGGTCCTTGGTGTCACTCTTCGCGTCGGTGTCAGGCTTCTTGGCTTCGCTGGCATCCTTTTCATCGTCGATCTGCGGCGCGAACGGGGATGCTTCGTCGGCCTTCAGCACTAGCGCGAAAATTCCACGCGTATCGTAGTAATTGAACCGGCGGTCTAGTTCGCCGCTGCTCGGATAAAAGAACCGGTCGGAAAGGAAGTAAAGATATTTTCCGTTCTGATCGAAAACCGGGTTGATGTTGTTGTAAAAGTCTTCGGTGACGCGCGTGACCTGGCTTTTATCCAGCGAGTACAGGAAAATCGCGGCCGCCTGGTTTTGTTCATTCTTGGCGTAGGTGAGCCACCGGCTGTCAGGCGCCCATGCCGGCGCTCCTTCCAGCCCATACTCAGCCTGATCCACCAGGACCGGCTGCTTGGCATCGATATCGATGTAATAGAGCCGGTACTTCTTATCCCAATACGCTAGTTTCTTGCTGTCGGGCGACCACTTCGGCCCGTAGCGGTAGGAGTCGCCGTCGTTCGTTATGCGAATCTCGTCGCCGCCCTTTTGCGGCCGCAGGTACAGTTCAAACTCGCCGCTGCGGTCGGAAAGATAAGCGATCCACTTGCCGTCCGGCGACCAAACCGGGTTCTGCTCGTGCACTCCGGGCGTATCGGTCAAGTTGCGAATGCTGCCGTGTTCGGCCGGAATGGTGAAAATATCGCCGCGCGCTTCTACCAGCCCGCGCACGCCGGTGGGCGACAGCTCGATGCTGCGAATCATGTTCGCTACACTTTTGATTTCTGGCCGCGCGGTGGTCAGATCGCTCGAAACCGTGATCGGAATGTGCGACACCTTGCCGCTCGCCAGTTCGTAGGAATACAGCAGACCACCGTTCTCGTACACGATCGCGTCCGCGCCCGCGCTGGGCCACTTGATGTCGTATTCGGTGTAATTAGTAAGCTTCTTGGTTTGCTTGGACCCGAGATCGTAGCGGTAAAGGTTCATCGTGCCATCGCGATCGGAAATGAAGTAAACGGCGTTGCCGCGCCACATTGGGAATTGATCCAGCGCGCCCGATCGCGGCAGCTCCTGATACGCGTTGTTTTTCAGGTCGTAGATTCCGATGTAGTTGTTCCAGCCGCCGCGATAGCGCTTCCAGGTACGGAACTCCTGCGAGGTGGGGTTGTAGGCGACCTTCTGGCCGTCCGGCGAAAAGCTGGTCAAACTGGCGCGCGGCACCGGGAGCATTTCCTCCAGGCCGCCATCGATCGATACCAGAAAGAGCTTGGTTGTGGCCGCCGGCGCGCTGGCGCGATTCGAGCGGAACAGTACTTTTTTGCTGTCGGGCGTCCAGCCCAGCACTTGGTCATTGGCCGGATGATACGTGAGGCGCCGAGGCTCACCGCCTTCAGTCGGCATCACATACACGTCGGCATTGCCGTCGTACTCACCGGTAAAAGCGATCCATTTGCCGTCTGGGGAAAATTTTGGGTACAGCTCGTCGCCGGCATGCGAGGTCAGACGGCGTGCTTCGCCGCCCAAGCGCGGAACAGTCCAAAGGTCCTCGGCATAGACGAAGACGACCGCGTCCTTAGAAATATCGGGCTGCCGGAGCAGCCGGGTTTCGGGAGGGGCGGTACGGACTATTGAGGGTACCAGCAAGACCAGGAGCAAGGCGCCGCCGAACCATTTCATCGATGAGACCTCCTTCGTGACAGGCAATACAACAAGCCCAAACCAATTGGACCGCTCGAGCCCCGAAAACGATAGGCAATTTTCGAGCTATAGTCCGATTCTAACGCTTGCGAGGCGCGTGCCCCCTCGGGTAGTGCGCTAAAAGTTGGTTGATCGGTCTTGTGGTGGTCGCAAGCCTATCGCTGGCCTCAGCAGGCCGCGCATGGTATTGTATTCCCTGGCGCAGGGGCGTAGGACGTCAGCGATGGACAAGCGAGGAGCCTTGCAAGCCGCACAGTTAGCCTCCGGGAGAACGGCGGTCAAAATTCACCAACAAATGAAGAGGGGCGTGAACAGTCTAGCGACTATCACTTCCACCGCGCCATGGATCGGAATTCTAGGAACACTCTGGGGCATCGCCAATTCATTTCCTGCCTTAGGTGGACAGAAGGGGTCGGGTCTATCTCGCGTTTGCGAAAATCTCTCGCACTCGATGATTTTTTCTGCCATAGGTCTTTTGGTGGCGCTCATAACGTCGGCGCTCTATGATTACCTATGCACTGAGATTGAAGAACTTGATCTGGAAATTAAGTGCGCTGCGCTGCAACTGGTTAATGATCTTGGACGGATAAATAGATCAACCAACTTTTAGCGCGCTACCCCTTCGAGCAAAGCCCAACAGTACAATAGAGACCGGTCCACATGCCGCCGCTACGCCTGGTCGCGATTCTCCAAACTGACTGCCCGACCTGCCGCCTGATCACCCCCTATTTGAACAAGTTGGCGGGCGATTCGGCATCCGTCAGCGCCATGTCGCAAGACCCGGAGGATGCCACGCGCGAGTTCGTGCGCCAGATGGATGTCCGTTTTCCGGTGGAGCGCGACCCTGATTTCGTGGTTTCAAAACGCTTGGGCGTGGTGACGGTTCCCACGCTCTATGTTCTTGATCCGCAAGACCGGATCGTGCGTCAAGAGCCCGGGTTCGATAAGAACGCGCTGAATGAAATCGCCGCCTTGCTGGGGGGGGAACCGGTTGCGAGCCCCTACGACGGCGCACCGGCCAGCAAGCCCGGCTGCACTTCCCGGCATCTGGAAATTCACACGGAGGATGCGTCCGCGGCCGCGCTCAACGTACACTCGACGCGCGGAACTGCAGCATCCATCATCGATGTTCCCGGCGGCGAGGATGACTACGAGTACTGCTTCCAGATGTTCAAAGACGCGCTACCTGTGGTTCCCCCGACGCCCGAGCGCGTTCAGCGGATGCTTCGTGCCGCCGCGCGCGATCCACAGGAAGTGATTGCGCGGATTCCCCCCTGCTACGGCGAAGCCACGGCGGAAAAGATCGCCGCCAACGCGGTTATGGCCGGGTGCTTGCCGGAAATGATGCGTGTGTTGATCCCGCTGGCGCGGGCGGTAGCCGATGAGCGCTTCAATGCTCATGGGGTACAAGCCACGACGCATTTCGCCGCGCCGCTGATCGTCATCAACGGGCCCGTTCGCGGCGAGCTGAAGTTCCATTCGCGCCAGAATGTTTTCAGCAACGTTGCTCGCTCGAACAGCACGCTGGGCCGGGCGCTGCAACTGATCCTGCTGAACCTGGGCGGCGCGCGTCCGGACGGGATCGACATGTCGGCGCTAGGCAATCCCGGCAAGTTCTCCTACTGCATCGCTGAAAACGAAGAAGAGAATCCGTGGCAGCCGCTGCACGTGGATCAGGGCCTGTCGTACGAGCAAAGCGCCGTTACGTTATTTGCCGCCGAATCGCCGCACGGTGTGAGCGAGCACAACGCGCGGACTGCGCGCGGCGTGCTGAAGGCGATCAGTTACGCCCTGGCTGCGGTCTGGAGCTATCGCGCTTGCATGGGATTCGAAGCTGTGGTCGCGCTTGGGCCGGAGCACGTGCGCACCATCCACCGCGACGGGTTCAGCAAACAGAACGTCCGCGAGTTTCTGTTCGAGAATACGGGTGTTCCGGTGCGATGCTATGATGCCGAACCAGGCGAAGGCGTGGGGCAGCGGGCGATGTATAAAGAGATCATGATTGACGGCGAACGCTGTTATCAGAAATTCCGCGCGCCGGAATCGATCAAAATCGTTGTGGCCGGAGGAACGGCCGGAAAATTTTCCGCGGTGCTTGGAAGTTGGTCCGCCGGGCCGCGCGGCAGCCAGATGGTGACGTATCCGATCTGAGGAGATCTCAATGCCGATTCAGTTGGTGAACCCGATGAACGAGCTGGCGCAGCAAGCGGCGCCGGCCGCCCCCCGCCTTCCGCGGCTCGAAGGCGGCACCATTGCGCTGCTCGATATCAGCAAGCCCGGCGGCAGTGTGTTCCTCGACCGCATCGAACAACTCTTGAGAGATCGCTATCGCGTCGCGAAAGTAATTCGTGAAATGAAGCCGACTTTCGCCAAACCAGCGCCGGCGGGGATGATCGAACAAATCCGCGATGCCGATGCGGTGATAGAAGGGTTGGCCGATTGAGGGTCCTGCACAACGTGCAGTTTGCACGATACAGTGAAGCTGGAAAATTTAGGCATCCCGTCGGTGCCGGTCGCAACGCATGAGTTCATGACGGCCGCGCGCGCCCAAGCCGCCGCGCTCGGCCGGCCCGAATTCGACGCGGTTTACGTGCCGCATCCGATTCAGGACCAAACCAAACAGGAGATCGAAGCCAAAGCCGACGCCGTGATCGAAGAACTGGTGGCGCGGCTGACTTAACGCGCGTTCCGGGCGCCGTGATGGTTCGGCGTACCGGTTCGGTGTGAGAATACCGTGTGAGCACCGCAGACACGACGGGTGCGTGCGCCACGTGCTACGATGCTCCCCATGCTCACACGCCTGCTCGTTCTCGCGATGCTTGTTCCGGCCCACGCGATCGCTGCCGATACCCTGGAAGGCCGCTGGAAACTGATCGCCGCCGAAGATGTCCGGCCCAACGGCGAAGTGGTGCGCCTGCCCTGGGGCGAACATCCGGTCGGGTCGATCGTCGTGCAGAACGGCTGGTTATATCTTCAGATCATGTCGGGCGACACACCTTCATTCACCGCGGATAAGCCATTACCGGACCAGATGAAGGCAGCACTGCTCAGCTCCTATATCGCCTATGCCGGACCTTGCACCATCGACGAAGCTGCGGGCAGCGTGGCATTCAAGGTGGAAGCTGCCTGGCGTCCGGATTACGTTGGCACCGACCAGCGGCGCATTTTTCATTTCGAAAAAAATAAGCTGATCTTCGGCACCGCGCCCAACTCGATCCGCGCGGGTTCAGAGCGATTAACTCGCCGTCTTACGCTCGAGCGCGTTCAGTAACGACCTGCCGTGTTATGATTGCCTAAATACTCGTAACACCCCCTGAAGGAGCACCTCTATGAATCAACTCACTCGACGCATATCTCTACTGGTGGTTTTGTTGGGATTTATGATCGGCAGCCTCAGCGCGGCCGATGTTAGCGGAAAATGGATTGGCGACGTGAGCACGCCGGATGGGCAAACCATCTCGCTGACGTTCACTTTCAAACTGGACGGCGACAAGGTGACCGGCACCGTAACCGGGCCGACCGGCGACATCGATATTTCCGACGGCAAAATGGACGGCGAAACGCTCCAGTTCGGCCTCAGCGTCGATGCGGGCGGGCAGCAGCTGGTTTTCAAGTGCACCGGGAAAATAGTCGCGGACGATCAGCTTAAGATCACAATGGCCGGCGGCGGCGACATGAATTTCGAAGTAAATACCAAGCGCTCGACTTAGTAATTCGCGCGCGAAATTCCCAGGACTTACTTCGGCGCCATCCGGATCGCGCCATCCAGGCGGATTACTTCGCCGTTCAGCATCGGATTCTCGATAATTTGCTTGGCGAGTTGCGCGTATTCGGCGGGATGGCCCAGCCGCCGCGGAAAGGGAACCATGGCGCCGAGCGATGCCTTGACGTCCTCGGGAAGCCGGGCCAACAGCGGCGTGTCGAACAAGCCGGGCGCGATCGTCATTACACGCACACCCAGGCTTGAGAGATCGCGCGCCAGCGGCAGCGTGAGAGCCACGATGCCACCCTTGGAGGCCGAGTAGGCTGCCTGCCCGATTTGGCCGTCGTAGGCCGCTACCGAAGCCGTGTTGATAATCACGCCGCGCTCGCCGTCCGGGCCAGGATGGTTGCGAGACATCTCCCAAGCGGCGAGCCGTGCCATGTTGAAAGTCCCGATCAAATTGACCTGGATCACTTTCTTGAAACGCTCCAAATCCGCCGGGCCTTCCTTGCTGACGATCCTTTGCGGATCGCCGATGCCGGCGCAATTGACGCAGACATTGAGTCCGCCGAACGCATCCACCGTGGCTTTAACCGCCTTCTCGGCGTCCGCCGCCGAACTGACATCGGACCGGACATAGCGGGCATTCGCGCCGAGTTCGGTTGCCAGGCTGGTTCCCAATTGCTCGTTGAGATCGACGATCATGGCGCGGCCGCCGGAGGCGAGAATCATCTTCACGGTTGCCGCGCCTAACCCCGAAGCTCCGCCGGTTACGAGTGCAACTTTTCCCAAGATATCCATAAGTGGTCTATCGTAGCGGATTAGCGCCTGACGCGCTTAGCGCAAGTCATCGGAACGGAGATCATCGGCCAGCGTTTGGATCTGACGGTCCAGCTCTTGAAATCGACGCGCGATCGAGTGCAGCACCAGACCGGCCAGGATGGAAGCCGTTCCGGCGCATAAGAACATCCCGCTTACTATGCAGGCGAGAAGCGGCAGCAACCCGGTGCGCGAATACTGAACACCGGCCCAGATTGCCGGTACTGCGCCAGCCAGCCACAGCAGGGCTCCCGCGCCCGCGAAAAACGTCAGCGCTTATAGTCGCGCAGCAAAACCAGAATGCAGTTCAGGATCACGAAACCGTCGTGGAGCAGGCGGATCTTCGAGTGGCTGCCCGCCGGGCGCGCGCGGATAAATCTTTGCAGTGCTGCGCGAAATTGGCGCACCACCTGGCCGATGGTCCGTTCTTCGTTATAGCAGGGGATCAGCACGGCCACCCGCTTTTCTGACGCGAAGTTCACCGGCCCGGACTTTAGCTGACGGAGGAGACATGCTGCAAAGCCTAATATCGGCGCGCTGGGCGTCTCTGCAACTACGCGCCAAGCACAATACGGACGTCGAAGCCACAGACGCGCACGTGCGGCACATCGGACCACAAGTATGCTAGGTAGTGGATTCTTCGAGTGACCACTCAGCTCGCCACCGTCATTTCCCAAGGCCGTTGGGAACAAGCCATTGCACTGCTCCAGGGGATGGATGCCCAACGCGCGGCCGAGGCATTGATGAGTGTTCCCTACGAGCAGCAACAGGCTCTCTTCCGCAAGCTGCCGGTGGAGCTCGCAGCCAAGCTGGCCGGCGTGTTTCCTTACTATCACACATATGTGCTGCTGCACTCGCGCCCGCGCGACGAGATGAACGCGATCGTGAACGGGATGAATCCGGGCGAGCGGATGCACTTCTTCGATGAGCTCCCCGAAGAGGCCTGGCAACACTTAATGGACGAGTTGGCGGAAGTCGAGTCGAAGAAGCCGGATCTCGAGGCGCGTCCCGCAACCGTCCAGCCAGAAAGCGAGGCTGCAGCCGGGGCCGAACCCATCGTGCAGGCACGCGGCATCGAAAAATCGTTCCAGCGCCCGGATGGCGGCAATATTCAGGTGATCGCTTCGACGGACCTCTCGGTGCAACCGGGGATGATCATCGCGCTGCTAGGGGCCTCCGGTTCCGGCAAATCTACGCTGCTGCGGATGCTGGCTGGCTTGGCGCAGCCGTCCAAGGGCGAGGTCCTATGGCATGGCCGGCCGCTCTCGGAGAGCCGTCCAAACGTCGCGATCGTGTTTCAGAGCTTCGCGCTGTTTCCCTGGCTCACGGTGCTGGAGAATGTGGAAGCACCGCTGTTAGCGCGCGCTATGAAGCACTCGGAAAGACATCAGCGGGCGCTGCGGACGCTGGCATCCGTCGGCTTAAAAGGATTCGAAAATGCCTATCCCAAGGAGCTTTCCGGCGGCATGAAACAGCGCGTAGGTTTTGCGCGCGCCCTCGCGGTCGAGCCTGAAATCCTTTTCATGGATGAGCCGTTCTCGGCCTTGGACGTCCTTACCGCCGAGAACCTGCGTGGTGAACTCATGGAGCTTTGGCTCGAAAAGAAGATGCCCATTCGCAGCATCTTTCTGGTGACGCACAACATCGAAGAGGCCGTATTGCTAGCCGATCGTGTGCTCGTACTAAGCCGGAATCCAGCCAGGATCCGCTCCGATTTCCTGATCCCGCTCAAGCATCCGCGACAACGAAATTCTCCGGAATTTTCCTTGTATGTCGACTACATATACAAGCTGATGACCGAACCCGAACTCGAGGCCGAGCCGCCTACGCCGGAAAGAGCGCCCAAACCCGGATACCGCATGCTGCCGCACGCGCGGCCGGGCGGAATTGCAGGCTTGCTCGAGCTGGTGAACGAGCGCGGCGGCAGTGAGGATTTGTACCACGTCGCCGAAGAACTGCAGATGGAGGTAGACGACCTGCTCCCTATCGTTGAGGCAGCGGTGCTGCTCGGTTTCGCGCAGCTCGACAAAGGCGACATTGCAATTACACCGGCCGGCAAGCAGTTAGCCGAAGCTGACATTGCGGCGCGCAAGAACCTGTTCCGCGAAGCCATGCTGGCCCGCGTTCCACTAATGCAGCAGATATATACGGCGCTCTCCAACAAATCCGACCACGCCATGCCGGTCGAATTTTTTCGAGATGTCCTGGACGAACACTTCTCCCATGAAGACGTGGAGCGGCAGATCGAGACCGCCCTCGACTGGGGCCGCTACGGCGATCTTTTCACCTACGACTCAGAAGCCGACCGGCTGCTGCTTTATCAATCCACGCCGGCCGCCGAGAATAGTGAGGACTTGTGGCGTCACTAAGCGCGGGCCGGCGGCTGTCCGGCGCGCCGTGGGACGCGCGAGCTGCTTCCGCGTCTTCGCTCGTTCGCGACCTGCCTATCTTGCTCGCAGGCTTGGCCTTGTTTTACGCGCTGCTTTCGCTGGCCCGCTACTGGGCCGGGCCCGTCAATGCGCAAGCCGCGATCGACCTGCATCCCTCCGCGCTGCCTCGCTATGCCGCTTTCTCGCTGGCCCGGATCGTCCTCGCATACGGACTTAGTTTATTGTTCACTCTGGTCTACGCCTACGTCGCCGCGCATAGCCGTCGAGCCGAACGCATCCTGGTCCCGTTGCTCGACACGCTTCAGTCTATTCCCGTGTTGAGCTTTCTCCCCGGCGTCATGCTGGCGATGGTTTCTCTGTTTCCTACCCGCCAGTTGGGCGTGGAGCTGGGCGCGATCCTGTTGATCCTCACCGGCCAAGTCTGGAACATGACCTTTAGCGTCTATTCGTCGATGAAATCCATTCCGCGCGAGATGTTGGAGGCGGCCGACGTATATCGGCTGAGCTGGTTGCAAAAACTGGTCCAACTCGAGCTGCCGTACGCCGCCATCGGGTTGGTGTGGAACTCGATGATGTCGGTCGCGGGCGCCTGGTTTTTCTTGATGGCGTGCGAAATGTTCGTACTCGGCAATCGCGATCTGCGGCTGCCGGGCCTGGGATCTTACCTACAAACCGCATCCAACGCCGGCAATATGCAAGCGATCGTGTGGGGCCTGGCGGTGATGATCGCAGTCATCGTTTTGCTGGATCAGCTAGTCTGGCGGCCGGTGATCGCTTGGAGCGAGAAGTTCAAGATGGAACAAGTGGAGGCTTCGCAGACGCCGCGGTCCTGGGTACTTGATTTTTTGCGCCGGTCGCGCGCCCTGGCTGCCATAGGGCGGGTGTCCACTTCCGCCGCGCGCGAGAAACTGGCTTTGCATTACGCCCGCCGCGCCGCGCTGCCGCGCGAACACGCCGCCCACAGGATTGCTGGGATTGGCCGCATTGCAGGCTTGGCGCTTCTACTCGGTTTAGGGTTCCTGGTCGTGAGAATGGTTGTGATGTTGGGCGCGCTTTCCGCGACTGGCGTGTTCGGGATCTTCCGCGGTGCGGGCGCAACTTTTCTGCGCGTGGAATTGACGCTGCTGCTGGCGGGGCTGTGGACTGTTCCCGCGGGGGTCCTCATCGGGCTGCACCCGCGATTGTCGGCCATAGCGCAGCCGATCGCCCAGATTGCGGCTTCCATACCCGCCACCGCGCTGTTCCCCATCGTGCTGCTGTTTCTGATTCGAATTGGAGGCGGGCTGGGGGTCGGCTCCATTATCTTGCTCTTGCTGGGGACGCAGTGGTACATCCTGTTCAACGTGATTGCGGGCGCCAGCGCCATCCCGACCGATCTCAAGGAAGTCTGCACCGTCTTCCATCTTGGCCGCTGGGACCGCTGGCGGCAGTTGTTCCTTCCCGCGATTTTTCCGTACCTGGTCACCGGATTCGTCACGGCGTCCGGCGGCGCCTGGAACGCCAGTATCGTCGCCGAGTACTTCCGTTTTCAAGGCAAGACAATTTCTACGGTCGGTCTAGGCGCCGTGATCAGCGCCGCCACGGATGCCGGAAATTTCCCGATGCTGCTGGGCGCAACCATCGTGATGGCGCTGATGGTCGTGGTTTTCAACCGTCTGGTATGGCGGCGCTTATACGCGCTGGCAGCTACCCGCTATAAACTCGAAATCTAACGCCGACCTCTCCGGCCACTCAAGCATTTAAGGCGGCGCGCTGCCATTTGTGTTAAATTCCTCCCTTAGGAGAATTGGGATGAAACGCAGCGTGGCGATCCTCGCCTTATTCGTTTGGCCGCTTCTGGCGCAGCGGCAGAATTTCACCATCAACGTCGGAACGCCGGAAGGCCAGCAGCTTCAAGCCATCGGCCAGGAAGCGGATGAAGCCAAGAAGACGGCTCTGATGGAAGATTTTCTTTCGAAGTATCCGAAGCACGAAGGTGCTCCCTGGGTGGCGGGCCAGCTGGAGTTGATCTATCTTCAGCAGAAACAGTACGACAAGGCCCTGGACGCGGCCGATAAGGCTTACACCGGCGGCCCCAACGAGCTGGATCTCGGCTATAACGCCATTAAGGCCGCCGAAGGCAAAGGCGATGTTCAGCAGGTGAAGAAGTGGGCCGAACGCACCGCCGACATCGCGCAAAAAATCACCTCTGCCGGCAAGGCGCCGGCCAACGACGAAGACAAGGCGGACCTGGAGCACGCCAAAGAGGTCGGCACCTACGCCGAGTACGCGCTCTACGCCGCCGCTTCCAAATCCCGGGATACAAAAGCGATCACCGATCTTGGCGAATCGCTCCAGAAAATCAATCCCAAGAGCCAGTACATGTGGCTGATGACGCCGCGGTATTTGGCGTCTCTCGGCGGCAAGGGATGCGGCGAAGCTAGCAAACTATCGGCAGCGGATCCGAAAAATGCCGAAGCCATGCTATTCGAGGCCGATTGCAACTGGCGAGGGAGCCGCTCTTCCGCCGTCATTGCGAGCGCCAACAAAGCGTTGGAGGCTCTCAACAGCAGGCCGAAAGTGGAAGGCGGAAATGAAGCGGGTAAGATCGCTACGGCGAACTTCTTCATCGGCGCCGGAAACGCAATGGAACAGCGATGGGGTCCCGCCAACAAATCGTTGCGTGCGGCTCTGCCCGGCCTGAAGGGCGAGCCAACCTACGAAGCCAATGCTCTATTTGACTTGGGCCTGGCAAACTACACGCTCGGCAAAGCTATCGGCGACAAAGGACAGATGCGCGAAGGGCTGCGTTACTTTGAGCAAGCCGCTGCCATGAAGAGCAACGTTCAGGGCCAGGCCGCCCAGAACGTGACGGTTATTAAGAAAGAACTCGGCCTTCCATAAGAGCCGCCGCCGGCATGCAGGACGCGCCGAGCGTAATCGAAATCCGCTAAGGCGAGCTTTTTCGTTCGCCTTCGGGTTCTTACTGCCGGTGGCTCTTTACCTGGACCACCACTCGATGTTAGAACTGAACCCGGAGGAACGGATACGTGCGCTGTCCAAGAATTGTTCTGATATGTGCCGCTCTCGGCACAACCGCCGCTTCACTGCTGGCGCAGAACCCGACAATCGGCGGTGGAACTTGTAGTTCTTCGTCGCTGAACGGGACGTACGAGATTTCACTTACCGGAAGGCAAACGGCAACCGCAGCAATCACGAGCGTGTTGCAGGCCAACGGCTTGGCCACGTTCGACGGGTTGAACAAGGCGACCGTTAGCCTGACTTCTGACACGCTACAAGCGGCCGGAACCTCAGTGCCGTGGTCAGGTACCTACAGCATTCAAGCCAACTGCGTGGGTCAACTGATCGTGAACACAGGCGGGAACGTAACGTTCGATCTTCTGCTTTACAACGGCGGGACCGATTTTCTGCTGGCCGGCAGCGATGCAACCTACGCTTACACGGGTAGCGGGAACAGTCAGCCCGCCAGTTGTGCCGCCAACATGCTCAGCGGGGTTTACACCTTCAACGGCACCGGCTACGCGCTCAATGCAACTGCCGTCAGCGGCGTCGAGGACGGGGCCGGGTTGCTTCAGTTCGACGGAGCGGGAAACATCACGGCCAATATCACCCTGTGGACCGGCGGAGCGACATCGAGCGCGCTGACCCTCACCGGGTCGTACACGTTATCCAACTGCGCGGTATCTGCCAAGCTTACGGATTCGAAATCGAATTCGTACAGCATGAGCTTCAGTGTGGCATCGGAGAATCGAACTGCGATTACTACAATGTCCGCGAGTTTTGCGCAGAGCGGAAAATTTTTGATGACCGGGACTGTACATTCTGCTTACGGACAGCCATCCGCGACACCTCAATCTGTAGGCGCGCACGATACCTCGCAGGTCTCTGAACCCATCCGTGCCGGGGGCCGGTCATGAAAATTTCACGCATGGCGCTAGGATTTTCGCTCGCACTTTTGACCGCGCCGGTGTTTGCGCAGAACCCGATCGGCGGTGGAAGCTGTAGCGCGGCTAACCTTACCGGGACGTACTCACTCGCCCTGAATGGGCGCGCGATTTCGTCTGGAAAATTAGCGGGCTCGTTTCAAGGTGTAGGCACGGCTACATTCGACGGACAGAGTAAGGTCACTCTCGCCGGAACCGCGAACACCAACCTCGCCCCGGGTAAGGCCTTTAGCTATTCCGGCACGTATACCGTGCCGTCAAATTGCTCCGGAACCGTCTCGATTCCGAACGGACCTTCTTTTACTCTGCTGGTCTGGAACAATGGCCGGAACTTTATCCTCACTGGCGCCGATGCAACTTACGTCTACTCGGGCAACGGCGGTAACGAGATTCCAACGGCGTGCGGTACGTCGTCCGTTTCCGGCCAATACGTCTACACCAGCAATGGATCGACGCTATTGGGTACGGCCCAAACGGGCACCGCCGAGGAGAGCGGGATCCTACAATTCGACGGACAGGGCAATGTGATCGACAGCTACACGGTTTACTTCGGCGGCGGACTGCAGCCCCAGCAGGTCACTGCGAGCGGCACGTACACGGTCACGCCCGCGTGTTTTGTTTCCGCAACGCTTACCGACAACCATTCTGTATCCCATACGCTGAACTTCCAAGCCGCGTCGGTTTACGGACAGGCTCTCGACATGACCGAGACCGACCTGCAATTCCTCCGCGCCGGTTCAGCCCACAGCGAGTTCAGCAATCCCACGCAATCCATTGGCAATGTCGCGAGCTATGCGGTGAACTCCACCCCGCCGGGAAGCGTGTTTGTTCTCTTCGGAACGCAGCTTGCAGCGAGAGAGGCTGGTGCGGTCACCACGACTCTTCCAACGACCCTTTTGAATACGTCGGTCACCGTTAACGGTGAACTGGCGCCGCTGTTCTACGTGAATACGGGCCAAATCGATGCTCAAATGCCCTGGGATATTCCTGGCGGGACGGTCGCGACCGTGATCGTGAAGAACGGTAGCGCTACCAGCAATGCCGCCGCGGTATACGTTCCCGCCACCGGCACGCCGGGCATCAGCACCTATGCGAATAACCGCGCGGTCGTTGTGAATCAGAACGGAACTGTAAACTCCGCCTCCGACACGGCCGCGGTAGGCGATGAGGTCGTGGCCTATTTCACCGGCGGAGGACCGGTGCAGGCCTCCGGCAAGCTGGTGAGCGGACAACCCGCGCCTTCCGGACTCTCGCCTGTAACGGGACAGAACTCGGTGATGGTGGGCATCGCCAACGCGCATGTCGCCTATATGGGCCTGACGCCGGGGTCCATTGGTCTCTACCAGGTGAACTTTATCGTGCCCGATCTGCCCAAGGGCACATATCCGGTAGTGATCACGATCGACGGCCAAGCTTCCAATGCCCCGGTAATGACCATTTCGAACTAGCGCCGGTAAGCCGAGATTTCGCAGCCGCTTCCCTGTGAGCCCGGGGGTGTAGAATGAGGCCGGAGTGCATTCCGGCCAACCGATCGAAATTCCGGGAAGAATTCGTCCGCCCAGTCCGTCTAAGTTTCTTGGCATGGTGCTAGACGCCAACCACGAGGAAGTGATTGCGGCTTGCCAGAACGGCGACGAGGACGCGTTTCGCGCGTTGTTCGAAGCTCACAAGGACCGTGTGTACTCGATCGCGCTGCGTTACTCCGGCGATCGCGCGGCGGCGATGGACATCGCCCAGGATACGTTCGTGAAGCTGCTCTCCTCGATCCAAAACTTCCGCGGCAACTCGAGCTTTGACTCCTGGCTTTATCGCATCGTGGTGAACACCTGCCTGGATTACAGGCGAACTGGCCGGCGCGTAATACCGTTTGTGGATGGCTTGCTGGACGCCGTTGCCGCGCCCGTCGAAAGCGTTCTCAGCCGGCTGGTGCGGGCTGAGCGAGAGCAGACTGTGCAAGAGATTGTTGCAAGATTGCCCCCTCAGCAGCGCATCATTGTGGTCTTGCGCTATACAGAAGGCCTTTCTTACGAAGAAATCGCGGAAATCACCGGCTGCTCACCCGGCACCGTGGCTTCGCGCCTGAATCGAGCGCACAAAATATTGGAACGTCGCTTGGCGCACTTGCGCGCGCAGGAAGGTAGACATGCTTAAATCGGAGAACCAACAATGGATTGAGCGCGAGTTGGAGCAATCGCTGCGCCGCGTGGCCGCTCCGGGCGAATTGTGGGAGCGCATCCAAGGCGCCGGAAAGCCGCGGAGCTGGATACGCAGCCGCTTCGTTGCGTGGGCTAGCGTCCCGGTGCTTATGGTTGCTGCGTTCTTCGGATCGCATACGCGCAACAATTCCGGGCTGCAATTCCGCTCCAGCGATCCAACGGAAGTCCGTGCATGGGTGAAGGCGAGTACTGGTCTCGACGTTCCGCTGCATACTGGGAATCTGGCGGGAGCCAACCGTATTTCCGCGCACGCGGCCGAGATCTCGTATCGGGCAGGTGGACGCGAGATGTCGTTAATCGTCTCCAGCGCTCCCGCTCAGGTGCGGCGAACCGGCAAATCGGTTGCCTGGACGGCGGACGGCCAAACGTATCTTTTGGCCTGTAACGCGCCCCAGGATATGAGGGCTTGCATACTATGCCATGTGGGGGGATAGCTGTTTACGGCGAATTGCCGGGGTTAATTGGGGCATTTGCCCCAGATGTGGAGTGGTTCGGGATCCGGGCCGATCCGGGCCGATATTCCCCTGTTTTTCATCAAGATGCGTTCTTCGTCCCCTACACATCATTAGCTGGCCAGCCGATTGCTCATCTTGGCCTTGTAGACGGAAAGCAGCGCTATACTGATAGTTTGAGGTGCTAAAGCGATGAAGACTTACGCGAAGTTCGGTGCTATCGTTCTCGTGGTGGTCGGTGTTCTGGCGTGGTTAGCCCTCGGCGGCGTCAGCGAGAGCAAGACTTACTACAAGACGATCTCTGAAGTTCAGAAGATGGGAGATCAGGCCCAAGTGAAGCGGGTGCGCGTGGACGGCTATGTCGTGCCAGGTTCCATCGTGCGCAACGGCGCACAAGTTTCCTTCATCATGCACCAAGATCCCGCCAAGCGCGCTCAGGACACCACCCGTCTCAAGGTTGTTTACAGCGGGATCGATCCGCTACCGGACACATTTAAGGACGACGCTCAGGCCATGGCCGATGGGAAGCTCGGAGCGGATGGAGTGTTTCAGGCCAATAAAATTCAGGCCAAGTGCGCATCGAAGTACGAAGCCAAGCCACAGATGAAAACGGACGCGACTCGCGCAGGTATGTAGCAGCACGCTCGCTCCGTTCTAGAGGACTCAGCTCGAATGGAAAATATAGGCGCCCTGTCGATTCTGCTGGCGTTTTGCCTGGCAGTCTACGCGGTCATCGGTTCGGTGATCGGCCGCGTCAAAAAGAATCCTTTTCTAGTAGTTAGCGCAGAGCGCGCGGTCTATTCGGTCTGGATCCTGCTCACCACTGCCTCCGGCCTCCTCATTTATTCACTGATACAGGGCGACTTCCGTCTGGGCTACGTAGCCTCGCACACCGACCAGTCCATGCCCGCCATCTACAAATTCACGGCTTGGTGGGGCGGGCAAGAAGGTTCATTGCTGCTGTGGGCGTGGCTGCTTTCCACTTACTCGGCAATCGTTGTTTTCACGAATCGACGCAAGTTCCGCGACATGATGCCGTGGGTGACCGCCATCCTGATGGCTACGGAAACCTTCTTTCTCATCTTGATCTCGTTCGTGCTTAGCCCGTTCAGCATCCTTCAAGCCGGACGAGGCAACATCGTCGAAGGTATGGGCCGTGGTCTGAACCCGCTGCTGCAGTATTGGACCATGGTGATCCATCCGCCCATGCTGTACCTGGGCTATGTCGGGTTCACCGTCCCGTTCGCCTTCGCGATGGGGTCGCTCATCACCAAGCAGCCCGGCGAAGCCTGGATTCACACCACACGCCGCTGGACCATCGTCACCTGGCTGTTCCAGAGCTGCGGCATCATGCTGGGCCAAGGCTGGGCGTACGCAGTCCTCGGCTGGGGCGGGTATTGGGCTTGGGATCCTGTGGAGAACGCATCCCTGCTGCCCTGGATTACGGCGACGGCGTTTTTGCACTCCGTGATGATGCAGGAAAAGAAGGGAATGATGAAGGTCTGGAACATGGTTCTGGTTTCCTCCACCTTTTTCCTGTGCATCTTTGGAACGTTTCTGACGCGCTCGGGCGTAGTCAGCTCGGTTCACGCGTTTGCTCAATCGGCTATCGGAAAATACTTCGTCTGGTTCCTGGCGATCGGCATTGCCGCGACAGTGGCTCTGATTCTGGAACGGACGAAATACCTCAAGAGCGAAGCGCGGCTGGAAAGCGTTGTTTCGCGCGAGTCCAGCTTCATGTTCAACAACCTGATCTTGCTGGCGAGCTGCTTCGCGGTGCTGTGGGGCACGCTGTTCCCGGTGATCTCGGAAGCGGTTACCGGCGAGAAGATCAGCGTGGACGCGCCGTTCTTTAATCGCATCAATGTACCGATTGGATTGGGGCTACTGCTGCTCACCGGTGTTGGTCCGTTAATCGCCTGGCGCAGAAGCTCGGTGGAAAGCTTGAAACGCGCGTTCTTCTGGCCGTCCATTGCCGGCGTTGTTCTCATGGCTGTGCTGGCTGTGTTCGGCGTTTACGAGCACCCCTTCGCGCTGGTTTCGTTCGGCTTGTGCATGTTCGTCGCGGCCACGATCTTCGCCGAATTCTGGAAGGGCGCAAGAGCAATCAGCGCCAAGAGCGGCGTCGGATTGATCCCGGCCGCGGTGGAACTGACGCATCGCAACACGCGCCGTTACGGCGGATACCTGGTGCACATGGGCATCGTCTTCATGTTCATTGGCTACACCGGCTCGGCGTTCAACCAGGACACTACCAAAGAGGTCACCCCGGGCGGCACGTTCCAGTTGGGGAACTATACTCTCAAGGTCACCAACATGGAGCAGGGCGAGAACGATAATTACACGTGGCAGAAACTCTCCATTGACGCCACACGCGGGTCGACGCATTTGGGCATTATGGAGCCGGAACGCCGGTTCTATAAGGCCAGCCAGCAGCCGACGTCGGAAGTCGCGATCCGCCGCCGGTTGAACGAAGACTTATATCTCAATTTTGCCGGACTCTCCACCGACAACCAGCGCGCGGTCGTCCAGGCTTACGTATTTCCGCTGGTGTCCTGGATCTGGATCGGCTTCTGGGGGCTGCTAATGGGCACCCTGGTGTGCTTGATCCCGAGCAAAGTGCGGCTGTCTTATGCGCGCACCCAGGTAATTGGAATGGCGCAAAAACATGCGAAGGTTACGAGCTAGTATTTTTGTCCTCGCGCTGATCGGCGCACCCTTGTTCGCGCAATCGGCCGAGGATCTCGAGAGTCCCGCGGTCAATCGAGTGGCAGGCAAACTGCTCTGCCCTTGTGGGTGCAAGATGACGATGTCCTGCCGTATGGACCCATATCCTTGCCGCACTTGCTGGGACAACAAGAAGAAGATCCTCAGCCTGCAGAAGGCAGGCCTGTCGGACGACGCCATCCTGGACCAATTCAAAAAGGACATGGGTGAGGACGTGGTCGCAGTTCATCCCGGCGTGCTGGGTTCAATTTCGTTTTACGCAGCCGCCGCGGTCGGATTGATTCTGGTCGTGTGGGTGATCCGGAAGTATACCCGGCCTGCGCGGGCATCCGCGGACGGCGCACCGGCCGAAGACGAGGCGATTCTGGACCGCTATCACGAGCAGATCGAGAAAGAAGTAGAAAAGCTGGACTGATGACGCTGTCTATTGCAGTAATATTGGCCATCGGAACGATCATCTTTACGCTGTTCGTTCGCGCCAAGGATGTTCCCGAACCAGCGCCGGTATCGCCCACCGCGCATCTGGAAGAGCGCAAAGCGCAGATCTATGAAAACCTGCGCGACCTTCAATTTGAGTTTCGGGTCGGGAAGCTTTCCGAAAGCGACTATCAAAAAACCAAGCTCGATCTGCAGCGCGAGCTAGCCCGCGTGCTGGCCGAAATTGATGCGCTACAACCGGCGCAGCCAGCGCAGGCCAAGGTAACGAAAGCTCCCGCGGCACCGGCCGCGCGGGTCCACGCCCCCGGGAACGGCAATAAGGCGGATGTGCATGCTTGCCCGCACTGCGGCGCAGCGTTTCCGCAGGCGATGAAGTTCTGCGGCGAGTGCGGAAAGGCGATGGTGTCATGAGTTTCGCATTTCGCGCGGTGTTTGTTTCGCTGGCGATCTTGGCGCCATCCTTCGCGGCTGTGGACGGCATTGTGATGAACGGCACCACCGGCCAGCCTCAATCGAATGCGATCGTCTCGCTGGTTCAGCCCGGCCAAGGCGGCATGCAGACGCTGGCCAGCGTCAAGAGCGACGCCCAGGGCAAGTTTGTATTTGACAAACAAGTGCCGCCCGGCCCCGTGCTGTTACAGACCCTTTACGAAGGCGTTTTGTACAACCAGCCCGTCATGCCCGGCGGCGCCGGCAGCGGCATACGTGTTCAGGTCTACAACGCGACCGATAAGCCAGGCACCGCCAAAGTCGCCCAGCACTTTATCGTGCTGCAACCCAGCGCTAGCGAGATTACCGTCAGCGAAGGCATCCTCTACCAAGGTGATCCCAAGCTGGCTTATAGCGATCCGGTGAATGGTTCGTTCCGCTTCTACCTTCCGCCGGAGGCGAATGGTAAAGTCCAGGTCACTATCAATGCCACAGGTGGAATGCCGATCCAGCGCCCCGCCGAAAAGACGAAAGAAGCGAATGTTTATAAAATCGACTATCCGATCAAGCCTGGCGAAACCCGGTTCGATCTGAATTACACCGTGCCGGCCGCGAACCCGATGCGCTTCTCCACCAAGATTCTCCATCCGGAAGGCCAGTCGGATCTCGTGCTGCCGCAAGGTGTCACGGCTAAAAGCGACGACATCGAATTAGCCGGTCAGGAGCCAACCACCCAGGCCAGCGTTTATAAGATTAAGAACGCCAACTTCACGGTGCAACTCGAAGGCACCGGAACGCTGCAAGAGGCCAGCGCACCGTCCGGAGAAGACAATGGCGCTCCGAACATCGAAGAAGTTAAACCGCGTATCTACGACCGCCTGTACTGGATCCTCGGCATGGCCTTCGCCGTCCTGGCGCTCGGCACCATAGTCCTGTACCGCAGCAATAACCGGATAGCGTAGCGAACGCATCGCTGCGTGCCGCGTTCACGCTCGTGTGAAACGCATGTTGAAGCTATCCCGCGCGCATAACACGCAGCGTCTCACGGATGCCGTCCTCGTACGAAGTCTTCTTAATCTGCCCGAGCAACCCATGAATGGCGGAATCGTCCATGATGAGAGGCGACTCAAACAGATACATCATCTCGACCATCTCGCGCATCAGCGGGCTGACTAACCCCATGACGCGCAGCACGGTTTTGTTCGCCACAATGTACTTCGGCTTGCGTCCCGCTTCCTGAAACACACGTTCGACAAAAGCGCGTCCGCTGATCGCTCCCGGACCCCCGAAATGCCACGCCCGCCCATAGGCGCGCTCTTCGCTGGCCAAAGCCAATGCCACGGGGCCAACGTCCGGAACATACATAAACTCATGCGGTACATCGATGGGCCCGACCATTTGCGCGCGTCCGCCTTTAATCGCGGCTTGAAACGCGCTGGCCAGATAACTGCGCTCAATATTCGGCCCATAGAAGTCGGGGAGACGCAAGATCGTCCCTCGGAGCGAACCGGCGGAATCTACGGCGAGTAGGAGGTCCTCCTGCTGTTTCCGCATCCGGCCTTTGAATGTGTTGGGCTCGCGTGGATGGTCCTCGCTGACACGTTCGGTTCGCGCCCGTCCAAACGGATAGACGGTCCCGATCAACACCATACGCTTCACACCCCCGGCGATTGCGCCCTCCAGTGTTTTGCGTATCAACTGCGGATGTAGTTCGAATTGCCAGTACGGCACGCCGACCAGATAGAAGATGGTATCGATGTTGCGCGCCGCCGCACGGACACTGGCGGGATCGTCCGGATTCCAGGTCACAATCTCGGCCCGCGGATCGGAGCCGAATCTTCGCTCCAACTCGGCTCTTCCCCGGCCGACAACACGGTATGCCGCACCTGTGCGCTGGAGTTCCGCAGCAATGCTTCCGCCGATTGCACCGGCAGCGCCGAAAAGCGCAATCCGATCCATTCATCGCCTCCTGGCTGTCAGGATGCCGAAACGGTCAGGCTAGAATCCGGCGGCTACGCGGTCGCGCGCGCCAGTTTCCAACCGTACAGCGGGAACTGCTCGGCGAGTTTGGCCACGCGCCGCCGCACCGATGCCAGCGTCTCCTGCGAATTGATGTTGTGCAGCACTTCGCCGATCAATGCTCCTACTTCGCGCATCTCCGCTTCGCGGAACCCACGCGTCGTCACCGCGGGGCTTCCCACGCGGATTCCGCTTGGATTCAGAGGCGGATTCTGGTCGAACGGGATCGCATTCTTATTCACCGTGATGTAGGCATCGTCGAGCGCCTTCTCGGCTTCCTTGCCGCGCACACCCTTCGCGAAAACATCCACCAGCAGCAAATGCGAATCCGTGCCGCCCGACACAATCCGGCACCCGGCGGCCTGCAAGCTTTCGCCTAGCGCTTTGGCGTTCGCAATGACCTGCTTTTGGTAAGTCACGAATTCGGGAGCCGTCGCCTCTAAGAAGCACACGGCTTTGGCGGCTATTACGTGCACCAGCGGCCCGCCTTGCACGCCCGGAAATACCACCTTGTCGATGGCCGCCGCATACTTCTCCGTGGATAGAATCATTCCCGCGCGCGGCCCGCGCAGCGTCTTATGCGTGGTGGAGGTCACGATATCGGCGAATTCGCAAGGATTTGGATAAAGTCCCGCCGCCACGAGACCCGAGAAATGCGCCATGTCGACTAGGAACAGCGCGCCCACCGAATCAGCCACTTCGCGGAACCGTTTGAAGTCGATGATCCGCGGATAGGCGCTGCCGCCGGCGATCACCATTTTCGGCTTATGCTCTTCGGCCAACCGCGCCAACTCGTCGTAATCGATGCGCTCGTCGTCGCGACGGACGCCGTACGGCACCACTTTGTATGTTTTGCCGGAAAAATTCAGCGGATGCCCGTGCGTCAAGTGCCCGCCATGCGCCAGGTTCATTCCCAAGATCGTGTCGCCCGGCTGCAGCACTGCGGCGTACGCTGCCTGATTCGCCTGCGATCCGGAGTGGGGCTGCACGTTGGCGTGTTCGGCGTGGAAGAGGCTCTTCGCGCGTTCCCGCGCGAGATTCTCCACAACATCCACGAATTCGCAGCCGCCGTAATAGCGCTTGCCCGGATAGCCTTCGGCGTATTTGTTGGTAAACACGCTCCCGGTGGCCTCCAGAACCGCCTCAGAAGTGAAGTTCTCGCTGGCGATTAATTCCAGCCGGCTGTGCTGCCGGTCCAGCTCATGCTGGATTGCTTCGTAAACTTCCGGATCGACGGCGGATAACGGGCGCGCCATTCGTTCTTGATCGGTCATAGGACTCTAGTTTAACTCGCCGGGGCTGGCATTCCCACCAACTGGCATTCCCACCAACTTGCCCCGGCCTTTTCGAAATGCGAAAGTAGATAGGCAGGGCCATGCACCCGTCCACCATCCATCCGGCTGCCGCTCCCGCCCGCGCCGACCATTCGCTCGAGACTCTGCCGTTCGAACCGGCTCCTGCCTTCCGCGCCAGCAGTCTCCAGGACGACACGCCGTTCGCAAGCAACCTGGGAAAGCGAATCGGCATTCTGATCGTCACGTACAATGCTGTCACCACCCTGACCAAAGTGCTCAAGCGCATCACGCCGAACGTTTGGGAAAACGTGGAAGAGATCGCGGTTTTCGACGACGCCAGCCAGGACGCCACTTACGAGCTGGCGATGGGCATAAAAGCTTTGCGGGGTATAACGAAACTGCAGGTTTTGTCGCATCCCAAGAACTTGGGCTATGGCGGAAATCAAAAGGCCGGTTACCGCTATTTCATCGAAAAGGGTTTCGACGCCGTGGTGCTGCTGCATGGCGACGGCCAATACGCGCCCGAGATTCTTTCGCATTTGTACCACCCCATCGTCACCGACGAGGCGGAGGCTGTATTCGGCTCGCGGATGATGAAGGATTACGGCGGGCCGCTCAAGGGCGGCATGCCGGTCTATAAGTACCTAGGTAATCGCATTCTCACGACTTTCGAGAACCGGGCGCTAGGCATGCATCTGACCGAGTTCCATAGCGGCTATCGTGCGTACAGCCTGGCTGCACTGCGCAACATTGATTTTTCGCATATGACGGATGATTTCCACTTCGATACGGAAATCATCATCAAACTGAATCATCAGGGCTATCGGATCAAAGAAGTACCCATTCCCACCTACTACGGCGAGGAGCTTTGCTATGTGGATGGCATGAAGTACGCGCGCGATGTGGCTCGCGCCGTCCGCCGTTACAAGCAGACCTGCCGTTCGGTCAGTTGCTATCGCGAATTTCAAGAATATTTCGTCCACTACCCGATTAAGCACAGCCGTCATTCCAGCCACTACTACGCGCGCTTGCTGACCGGGTCCAATCATGACGTGCTCGATATTGGCTGCGGGGAGGGTTTCTTCGCCGCCGAACTGGCCAAGAGCGGCAACCGAATCACAGGCGTTGACGATCGCACCGCTCCCGCGAACGACGTATTTGAACGTTATTTCAGCGCCGATCTCGACGGCGGAATCGGTTCGGTGATTCAGAAACTGCAGGGCCAGCGCTTCGACCGCGTGCTGCTGCTGGACGTACTGGAACATTTGAAATCGCCCGGCCAGATTCTGCAGCAAGCGCACGCCGCGCTGAAACGGGAAGGCTCGCTTATCGTTTCGCTGCCCAATGTAGCCAATATCGTGGTCCGTCTGATGCTGTTATTTGGGCAATTCAATTACCAGCAGCGCGGTCTGCTCGATAAAACCCACCTGCGCTTCTTCACGCGAAAGACCGCGCGCCGCCTGCTGGAAGAGAATGGCTACTCCATCGAACAAGAGCGCGAAACCGTAATTCCGATCGAACTCGTCTTGGGTTGGTCGGAGAAGAACATGGTTCTGCGTTTCTTGAATCGCGCATTAGCTGCTGCGACCTGGCTAATGCCCGGACTCTTCGGCTACCAGATCATGTTCGTGGCCCGCAGTACGCGGCCTGGATACAATCCGGCTTGACCTACATTCCCGCCGCCAGCCGTAGCGCAAGCATTTCAGGCAGGCCGGCGTCGATGATTTTCTTCTGCGCCACTCCGACATCGTAGACCACCCGGCGAAGCGTCACCAGGCGCGCTTCATGGTCGTAAAGCGCATAAGCGGCGCGCGGATCGCCATCTCGCGGTTGCCCCACTGAGCCCGGATTCACCATGTAATCCATGTCGTTCTCCAACTCCAGCACCGCTTCGTTGGATTCGGCATCGACGCGGCGCAGCCGCTTGATCCCGTTCCGGTGACACAAAAACCCACCCTGCACATGAGTATGCCCGAAGAACGTCACCGGCACGTTCAGATAAGGCGCGACCTGGGCGACTTCTTGCTCGCTGAACAGGTATTCGTCCTCGTCCACGGGCGATCCGTGCAAAATTTCAAAGCCGTCGATTCGTTCCGGCCCTTGTCCAAGATCGCGCAGATAGGCGAGATTCTCGCGTTCTATGACCTCCTGCGTCCAGAGCGCCGACAGCTTCGCCATGGGATTGAACCATTCGAGATCTTCCAGCCCCGCACACGCTTTATCGTGATTACCGCGCACAATATTCGCGACGTTTCCGCGCACCCATTCCGTCACCGAATCCGGATCCGCGCCATAGCCGACCACGTCTCCGCAGCACAGAATGCGGTCATACCCTGGAGGCGCGTCCGCCAGCACAGCTTGCAGCGCCTCCCAATTCGCGTGCAGATCGCTCAGGATCAGATAGCGCACAATCGCAGCAGCGAGACCTCCGCGGGAGCACCAATACGCACCGGCACGCCGATGGTTCCAAGTCCCGTCGAAACGTAGACGGATGAGTTGCCGCGGGTGTACAGGCCCGCCACATACGGTGTGTACACGCGCGCGACATTCATGTGCCGGTGAAGAATCTCGAAGTCCACTTGCCCGCCGTGTGTATGGCCGGCAATGGTCAAGTCGTAGCCTTGCGAGGCCGCAACCGGAAACACGTCTGGATTGTGCGACAGCAAGATGTTTACCGCGCCGGGAGCGATCAACTGCTGGGCGCCGCGCAAGTAGGAGTCTCCAAAGCGCTGATAATCCACTCCGGCGAAGTTAATGGAGGCGGTGCCGAACCGCAGCGCTCGCGCGCGCATGCGCAGGAAGTCGATCCCAATGCGGGCGCCGTGCGACGTAACGTAGTCGGACGTCCCGGTATAAATCTCATGATTACCGAGACATCCTAGCACGCCCGCGTCGGCCCGCAAACGCGCTAACTGCCGCAGGCATGCATCCAACGGATCACCCAGCCGGCTGATTAGGTCGCCGGTGATCAGCGCCAGGTGAGCCTTGGTTTCGTTCGCCATATCGATAGCGTGCGCAAATTCCTGTTCGCTCAAGAACGGACTCAAATGAATATCCGTGATCTGTACGATCCGCAGGCCCTGCAGGTCCTTGGGTAATCCAGCGATTGGGACCTCCAGCTCCGAAAGCCGGAACTGGTTCCGGCGCACGATCCCGAAGACGGTAAACGCCGCGGGCGCGATACACAGCCCAGCTCCAGCGGCTTGAAAGAACGCGCGGCGCGGCGGCTGAAATTCCGGGGAAAGTCTCGCCCCACCGAGTACGAGCGCAGTCACAATCAGCAACACCAGCTCAAGGATGGCAGCGCAGTCCAGCCAGGTCGCCCACCCGACTGGAACGTGCCACGCAACGCGATTGAATTCCAGCAAATACCCCAAGACCAGCAATCCCGCCGACGCCGCCGCAAGCCCCGAAAACCAGCGCGCTTCGGATAACGCTGCGACACAAGCCGGCGAATATACAACAAGAGCGCAAGGCCCGCCACCAGCAGGCAAACACCAGGGAAGAAATGAATGCGGACCAACATGACCCCGCTACTACTATTCTATCGGCGTCCTGCGGCGCGACGTGAGCCCCGGTCGATCCGCGGGACACGTTCGCGTTCCATACCTAAGGCGGGTGGCTGTGCTTATGTGGACGTGCGGTGCTCTTCTGGTACAGTGGCTTCATCGTGATATTACGCGTTCTGCTTTCGCTGTGTACCGGGCTGATTCTCGCGGCCAATTCCTCGCTTGCCGCCGATCTTTACTTCATCCAGATGACGGATCCGCAGTTCGGCATGTATTCCGCCAATCACGACTTCGCGCATGAGACCGCCAATTTCGAGTTCGCGATCGCCAACGCCAACCGGCTGAGACCCGCATTCGTGGTGGTCTGCGGCGATCTGGTCAACAAGGCCGGCGATCCCGCCCAGATCGCCGAGTATCAGCGCATAGCCTCTCATCTGGACAAGAGCATCAAACTTTACAATGTCGCCGGCAATCACGACGTCGGAAACGATCCCACGCCAGAATCGCTAGCCGGGTATCGTGCCAAGTTCGGACCCGACTACTACACCTTCCGCTTCCCCGATTTCGCCGGGTTTGTGCTCGATTCCAGCCTGATCCAGCACCCGGAAAATGCGCCCCAAGAAGCCGCGCGCCAGGAACAATGGTTGCACACCGAATTGGAGAAAGCCGCCGGGGAAGGCGTCCGCTGGCGCGTCGTTTTCCAGCATATCCCCTTCTTTTTGGCGAGCACGGATGAGCCGGATCAGTACTTCAACATACCCAGAACGGCTCGCGATAAGTATCTCGCGCTGCTGCAGGAATACGGCGTCAGCGCCGTATTCGCCGGTCACTACCACCGGAACGCGCGCGGCCAAGCAGGTTCGCTGCGCATGATCACAAACGGTCCCATCGGCATGCCTATTGAGGAACCCGCGTCCGGCATCAGGATCGTCAAGGTGTCGTGTCGGCCTCATCCATCGATGAGCAGTGGTACACGCTGGGCAACATTCCCGACACGCTGGTTCCTGTACCCAAGCCTTAGCCGGGGCAATGGAAGCGCAAAAGCGGGCTCTGCGCACTGGCAGATCGCGCTCCGATACTCTGTTCCCATGCCCATTGATGTCTCGATCTTGAATGAGGTGGCACACCTGCGCGAGCTTGGGTTGCCGGAGAAGACCGCGTTAGCAGAGAAGATCGATCTGCTGCGCTACGCCCCCGGACAGATGGTCTTCAACTATGGCGATCCGGGAAATGCGCTCTACATCGTGCGCTCGGGCGAGGTGGAGATCTTCGTCAAGAACGATCTCGGCGAGAAGATTGTGCTCGAACAGTCGCAGCCCGGCGACGTTTTCGGAGAGATTTCGCTGCTCGATCAAGGGCCCAGGACCGCATGGGTGGCATGTCTCGGAGAGGTGGAAGTGTTGCGGCTGGATCGCGCGCACTTCGAAGACTATGTGCGCCAGTGTACGCCGGCCGCACTGAATCTATTGAGTGTAGTAGCGCGGCGCCTGAGAAGGTCCGATGAAGTCATCCGCCGCACGGTGACGCGCAACGTGAACGAAGTGGCGGCGCAGCAGGGCACCGCGTTGACGCGTCTGGCTGATGCCGTTCCCGCGCTGACCGGCAGCATCGGATCGCTGTTCTTTCACGCGGTGTTCTTCGCCGCCTGGATTGTTCTCAACCTGGGCTTGATTGGCCACTGGAGAGCGTTCGATGCTTACCCGTTTGAATTTTTGTCGGTAATGGTTTCACTGGAGGCCATCTTTCTCACACTGTTTGTGTTGACCAGTCAAAACCGCCAACGCGCCCGAGATCGCATCCGTGCCGACATCGAGTTTGAAAGCAGTATGAACACCGAAATGAAAATCGCTTACCTGCACGAAAAGATAGACCAGTTGACGGAACGGAATTTCCAGGTGCTAATGGGCGTAGAGAAACTTCTTGGCGCTGCGCAGGAGTGACGCTACTTCTTCGTGGCCGGGCCGCCGCGCGCGGCGGTTGACGGAGGGACGATCCCGCTGGTGCGGAGATAACCGGCAATGTTTCCGTAGATCTCATTGTTATGCACGATGACGTGCAGGAATGCGGTAGAGATCTGCTGCGACGATATGGCTTTTTGATCATTCATGTTTTCCAATGCGGCCGCGCAATACGAGAAAGAATCTTTCAGGGCTTTGCTGACTTCGGCTTTGTCCTTCAGACCCGCGAGTTTCTTCTCTGCTTCGGGCGTGGGCTCGCCCTTCAGAATCGCGCAGTCGGCGTAGTTGCGCTGCGCGCTATGGAGGAGCCACTCGGCGAATGTCATCTGTCCATCCGTGAGTCTGAACCCAAATTTTTCGGCGGGCATCACATCCGCGCTGGCCTCCAGATTCCGCCGGACCGGGTTGAAGTAGCGCTGGACGGCGCTGGCGGTCAGCGTCTGGGCGTCAACTGCTCCCGCGATGAGGCAGGCGAGTAGTAAGGCTTTGCTCGTCATGATCTTTTCAGATTACACCGCCGTAACCTGCGCTAGGCCATGCTATCAATAAAATGTGTCTTCCGATCGAGAGCTGGTTCAGATCTTTGATGCAGCATTAGTGCAAGCAGCCCGCAAGAGCGGCGAATGGCTGTTATGTCGGCCAGGCTGCAATCAATGTTGTTACGGCCCGTTCGAGATCACGCAACTCGACGCACAGCGGCTGAGAGAAGGTTTGACGGAACTGGATCAACGCGATGCGGAACGGGCCGCGCGCGTTCGCCAGCGCGCTCGCAAGGCGGCACTGGGGGGCATCGGCGACGACGATCCTTGCCCGGCGCTCGATCCCCAATTTGGCACTTGCGATCTTTACACCGCGCGTCCGATTACCTGCCGCGCGTTTGGGCCGCCCGTGCGATGCGAGTCCGGCGTGGTGGGAATCTGCGAATTGTGTTTTGAGGGCGCGAGCGAGGACCAAATCCGGGCCTGCCTCGTGGACCTGGACATGGAAGGATTAGAAGCGGTTCTCATTCAGGAGGTCGAACAAGCCACCGGGGTTCGCGGCATGACCAGCGTGGCGCAGTGCCTGGCTGCCGGCGCTTAGTGCGTTACGCTGAAAAGAGCAGTCCCCATGCCGCAGCGCGCTCCCCGCAAGCCCGAAATCATGAGCCCCGCCGGATACTGGCCGCAGTTGCACACGGCGATTGAGGCTGGGGCAGATGCGGTCTACTTCGGCCTGAAGCACTTTTCCGCGCGCGCCAAAGTGGGATTCTCGCTCGATGAGCTGCCGGATGTTATGCGCACGCTGCACTCGCGCGGCGTTCGAGGATTCATCACGTTTAATACACTGGTCTTCGAGCATGAACTCGAAGAGGCGGGGCGGACGATTGCTGCAATCGCCCGGGCAGGAGCCGACGCTCTGATCGTGCAAGATTACGGCATTGTACGCCTGGCGCGCGAGATCGCGCCGGAGCTGGAACTGCACGCCAGCACGCAGATGAGCATCACCAGCGCCGATGGCGTGAATCTTGCCCAGAGCTTCGGGATCCGGCGGGTGAACCTGGCGCGGGAGCTGTCGCTGGACGAGGTGCGAGCCATCGCGGCGCAGACGAACTGCGAACTTGAAATTTTTGTCCACGGCGCGCTCTGTGTCGCGTACTCCGGGCAGTGTTTCTCGTCGGAAGCCTGGGGCGGCCGCAGCGCCAACCGCGGCCAGTGTGCGCAGGCATGCCGGCTGCCGTACGAAATGGTCGTAGACGGTGCGGTGCGGCCGCTGGGAGATGCGCGCTACCTGCTTTCGCCCGGCGATTTGTTCGCGCTGGAGCAGATTCCTGAGATCGTCAAGATCGGCGTGGCCGCACTGAAGATCGAAGGCCGGTACAAGGACGAGAACTACGTAGCCCTGACCACCAGCGCATATCGGCGGGCGGTTGACGAGGCTTGCGCCGGACGCGCACTCGCGCCGGATGCGGCTACTCGCCTGCGGCTCGAGCAGGTGTATTCGCGGGGACTCGGCCCGTTCTTTATGTCCGGTACGAACCACCAAGCCCTCGTGAGAGGCCGTGCACCGCGGCATCGCGGGGTGCTGATGGGGCGTGTGGAGCTTGTGGACGGCGGCCGTGTGCTGGTGGAGCCCACCGCTGCGAATTCCTTAGCGCCGCTCAAGGCCGGCGATGGCATTGTTTTCGATGCTGCCGGTTGGCGCAGTCCCGAGGAACCTGAGGAGGGCGGGCGCATCTACCAGGCGTTGCCCGCGCGCGGTGGACAAATCGAGCTGCGATTCGCCAACCGCGCGGTCCAGTTTCAGCGAATCCGCAGGGGCGACCTGGTGTGGCGGACGCACGATCCCGAAATGCAGCGGGCGGCGGAGCAGTACACCCAACCCGTTGCACCGGTTTCGCGGCAGTTGGTGTGGGTGCACGCAGCGGGTCATGTTGGAGGGCCGCTCGTGACAGAATGGTCGCTGGCCGATCGCCCGGGTGTGAGTGTGACCGTAACGTCTGAGATCGCGCTGAGCGCGGCTCAGAAGCATGCCCTTTCTGCCGGCATGTTGCAGGAGCAGTTCGGACGTTTGGGAAACACGCCGTACGAAATATGCGAGGTCTCGCTGGAGACGAGCGAACCCGTGTTCATCCCCGCGGCGGCGCTAAATAAGATGCGGCGAGAGGCCGTGGAACGGCTGCAGACGCTGCAGGCCGAGCGCAAAACCATTGAGGTGCGCGATGCCGACACTGCGCTGCGATCTCTGCGTGCTGAAGCGATGCATGCAAACACCCACGCCCGGCCGGCGCCCGCATTGCATCTTCTGGTCCGAACGCCGGAGCAGCTCGCAGCGGCATTGGAGAGCCGTCCGGCCAGCATTACACTCGATTACTTGGACCTCTACGGACTGCGCCCGTCATTGGAGCGAGTGAAATCGAGCGGGATTGCCGCACGCGTAGCTAGCCCGCGCGTGTTGAAGCCGGGTGAAGCGCGCATCGTCGATTTTCTCGTCAGCCTGGATTGCGCGATTTTGGTTCGTTCGGCCGGTTTTCTCCATGCTGTCCGTGAACGTGAGCATCCGCCACTGATCGGAGATTTCAGTCTAAATGCGGCCAACTCGATTGCAGCTGCAAAGCTTCTCTCGCTTGGCCTTAATCGCATTACCCCCACGCACGATCTGAACGCAGCGCAGATCGCGGACCTGGCCACCGACATCGGTCCCGCGAAGATCGAGGTGATCGCTTATCAGCACTTGCCCGTGTTTCACACCGAGCATTGCGTCTTCTGCCGGTTTCTATCGAACGGGACCAGCTATCGCGACTGCGGCCGTCCGTGCGAGAAGCATCAGGTACAACTTAAGGATTCGGCCGGGCGCGCGCACCCCGTTATGGCCGATGTAGGATGTCGCAATACGGTGTTTGGCGCGGAGGCGCAGGAGGCCAGTGCGTTTTTCGAGGCGTGGCTCGGTGCGGGAATCCGCGATTTCCGGCTGGAATTCGCGCACGAAACGTCCGAGCAGGTTCGCGATGTCGTTCGTGCGTGGGAGCGCGCGCTGGCAGGCGAAGTAAGCGGGCCGAAACTGCGTGCTGAAATCAGATCTATTGCGAGCCAAGGGACAACGCAAGGCAGCCTGTTCGTGCCCGAAGATTATCTGAAGCTGCCGGTGCTCCAATAACCTTATGCCGGATTACGACAAGGTCGGCCTGCTTACCGTACGAGACGGCAAAATTCTGCTGTGCCGGAATAAATCCCAGACTTCGCTTTTGATTCTCCCGGGCGGCTGCCGCGAAGCCGGCGAAGCTTCAATGGATTGCTTACATCGCGAGCTGCGGGAAGAATTGGGCGACGTGCAACTGGGCCCAGTGACGTTCCTGGGCGAGTATTCGGATTTTGCGGCGGGAAGCGGGGGCGCAAAGACGGTCCGGATCGAGCTTTATGGCGGCGATCTAACCGGGGAGCCGGCGCCGTGTTCAGAAATCGCTCAATTAGTATGGTTCGGCGAAGACAGCGATTGGGCGCGGTTGGCACCGAGTATCAGAAATAAGATTTTTCCCGACTTGATCAGGCGCGGCATTCTTGCGTGGCGGCGCCATTTTTCGACTGAAACCGCTGCACGATGAATTCACGGCCGCCATACGCGGCGAAACGCTCACGAGTTTCGGTGAACACGCCGTTCGTGTAGCCGGCAATCACGCGGCGCCAGAACTCCTGCGCAGGCCCGTTGCTGGGCATCTCTCGCACTTCCCACTGGCCTGGGAAGCTGTCGAACAACTCGACCGCCACGCGCTGGCCGATTCCCTTCCGTCGATACTGCCGAGCGACGAAGAACTCGCCCATATCGTACGCCGGAGGTTGCTCGCTCAGCCGCTTTATCAGCGCGAACCCGGCAGGATGGCCATCGATCCGAATCACGAACGGGAAACCACGCCACTCCCGAGGCCACGCGTGTTTCCCTGTATCCGCCAGGTTCCAGTAGCGCGCGAACTGGTCTTCGGAATCGAAGAGGCCGTCGGACGGAAAATGCCAGCCGGTGTGCTCGGCCATATCGTAGATGTAGAAGCGCGCGAGATTGGAGACGATGCGGTAATCGGCCGGGCCTGCGACTGTTACTTCAATGGACATCGCGATCTAGGACTCGATGCCCATCTGAGTAAGCCGATAACGCAGCGCGTTCCGGGTCAAGCCCAGCAGGCGCGCGGCCTGGCTTTTATTGCCGTTGGCGCGGTGCAGCGCTTCTTTGATGATGGACTGCTCGAATTGGTCCAGTGTCATCCCCTCCGGCAGGAAGCTGTCCACCGCGGCGGCGCGTGCCTTCGGCGCTATATCGAGCTTAATGTCGGCGGCTTCCAGCACCGCCCCGCTGGACAAGACGATGCTGCGCTCGATGACGTTTTCCAGCTCCCGCACATTGCCGGCCCATTGATACGACATAAGGCGTTCCATCGCGCCTTCGGATATCGATTCGACGCGGCTACCGAGGTCCTTGCGGAATTTCCGGACGAAATGGTTTGCGAGAAATGGAATATCCTCTTTCCGATCGCGCAGCGGGGGAATGTTGATCGGCAGGACGTTCAACCGGTAATAGAGGTCTTCGCGAAACGTGCCCTGCTCCAGGGCCGCTCTTAGGTCAACATTCGTCGCGGCCAGCACCCGCACATCGATATGGCGCGTCTTGTTACTGCCTAACCGTTCGAACTCGCGTTCCTGCAGTATGCGCAGCAGCTTCACCTGGATGGAGCCGGGCACGTCGCCGATCTCGTCCAAAAAGACTGTGCCCGTATCGGCCTGTTCAAATTTGCCGGGCTTGCTGGTATTAGCTCCGGTGAACGCGCCCTTCTCGTAGCCAAAGAGCTCGCTTTCCATGAGGTTTTCGGGCAGCGCGGTGCAGTTGATTTTTACGAAGGGCCGGTCGGCACGCGGCGAATGGTGATGAATGGCGCGCGCGATCATATCTTTGCCGACGCCGCTTTCTCCGCATAGCAAAACGGTGGCGCGCGTGGGCGCAACGCGCTCGATGGTCGCGAAGATCTCGCGCATCGCGTCGCTTCGCCCAACGATGTTGTCGAATTCGTAGCGCTGGCTGAGCTCGGCGCGCAGTTCACGATTCTCATTGCGCAGGTTTTTCAGCTCGAGCGCCTTTTCGATGACGGTCATGAGGTGATCGAGAGAAAACGGCTTGGGAAGAAAATCCACGGCTCCGGCTTTCATGGCCTCCACCGCCGTTTCAATGCTTCCGAAAGCCGTCATCACAATGACCGGTGTGCGCGAGTCCTGGCGGCGCAAAGTCATCAGCAGATCCAGCCCACTCTGGCCGGGAAGACGCAGATCGGTGAGGATCAGGTCGACGCGATCCGCTAGTTTGAGCGCTTCTTCGGCGGTGCCGGCCTGCTCGACATCGTAGCCGCCGGTCTTGAGTTGCAATTCGACGACGCGCCGGAGCTTCTCTTCGTCTTCAACCACCAAAACCGTGGCCCTCATGCACCGTCCTTTCCTTTGGTCTCGCGAAGCGGCAAGAAAACCCGGAACACAGTGCCTGCGCCGGTCTCGCTCTCCACCGTAATCTTGCCCTGATGCTCGTCTACGATCTTCGAAACGATGGCGAGGCCGAGCCCTACTCCGCTGGACTTGGTGGTGAAAAACGGGTTGAAAATGTTCTCCAGATGCTTCGGTTCGATACCGGAACCACGATCGATCACGGCAACTTCCACGGTACCGTCGAGTTGTCGTGTCTTGACCGTGATGCTCCCGCCCGGCGGGCTGGCCTGAGCCGCATTCAGCAGCAAATTGTATATTACCCGCTCCATGAGCTGATGGTCGCAGAGAAAGGGCGGGATGTCGGGCGAATAATTCTTATAAATCGATACGTTGAAAGGCGGGACATGCTGGCCGACTTCGGTCACGGCTTCGTCGATCACTTGCGCCAGGTCGGTGTTCTCCAGGCGCAGCGCGAGTGGGCGAGCGAAATCCAGGAAACGCGTAACTAGCGCGTTAGTTCGATCCACTTCCGAAGAAATGAAGCCGGCCATTTCGCGAGCCACTTCGTTCGTGGATTCGACCGACTTGGCGAGCATTTCCGCGGATGCTTTTACAGTCCCCAGCGGGTTTCGAAGTTCGTGCGCCAGCCCAGCCGAGAGCTGCCCGAGGGCGGCCAGCCGGTCGGAGCGCCGCATGGCGGCTTGCGCTTCTTGCAGCCGGCTGTTGGCGTCGGATAACTGTTCGGCTGCGGCTTCCGCCCTTCGCACGGCAGACCTGCTGGCTTCCGTCAGTTCCTGGGCGAAATAGCCGACCACGGGAAAAATCGCGGTCCGAAGGATGACCACCTTCCATTCGTCAGGCGGGATGAACTGGCCTGGCCTGAGGAAAACGATGAACGAAACGTACGCTGCGCATGCGGCCACCGTCGCGAGCGCGGTGCCAACGAAGCCGGCGGAAGTCGCCACAGCAATCACGGGCAACACGAGAATCCAGTAGTAGCTGCTTTCGATTCCGTCCGTCCAGCCCATCAAGATATACCAAAGTCCCAGGCTGATGAGAAACGACATTGCGGTGCCAAAGCCGGTGCGGAAGTATGGAATCTTGGGTTGAATTACCTGCATGACGCCGATGCCGGTGAGCGTCGTGACCGTGTATTCGGAGCGGTCCGGGCCGAATATGGCTAGAAAGATACAGAGCAGCATCCATCCGACATCCTGCGGACGCACGATGCGTCTTATACCGCGAGGCTCCACGCTGCCATCTTATCCTGGCGGTATGACACAATAGTTTTAAACGCGTTCTTCATGGAAAATCTCACATCCCCAGCAACACCCGGGGGTTCCTTATCAACCCTCGATGAATCGCCCGCGCCTGGCGAACAAAATTCTTTTGGCGACATACTTTCTGAGTTCGAGCAGCAGCACCACGGGCCGGGCGGCGGGCAGGCGATTCCCGGCACGGTAGTTTCGATCGGTCCCGAGTCGGTTTTTGTAGATATCGGGCGCAAGCTTGACGGCGTGCTGCCCACCGAACTGTTTCGCGGGCCGAAAGGCGAATTGACGGTCAAAGTGGGCGATCCGCTGGTGGTGAGCATCACCGGCAGCGATGGGGAAACGTACACGCTTTCGACCGTCAAAGTGGAGCGGCCGAAGGACTGGAGCGCGTTGGAGCGAGCCTCGGCTGAACATCGCGCGATCGGCGGCGTAGTCACCGAGGTGGTGAAGGGCGGCCTTCGCGTCGACGTGGGAGCCAAGGCATTCATGCCGGCGTCGCGCAGCGGCGCCAAGGACCAGGCCGAAATGGAAAAGCTGGTCGGCCAGGAAATCCAGTGCCGGATCATTAAGCTGGACACCGCGAGCGAAGACGTCGTGGTGGACCGGCGTGTGGTTCTGGAAGAAGAAGAGGCTCGCAATCGCGAGAAGCGGCTATCTGAGCTGACCGAAGGCGCAGTAGTTCGCGGAACGGTACGCAGCCTGACCGATTTCGGCGCGTTCGTGGATCTCGGCGGTGTGGACGGATTGCTGCATGTAGCCGATATGGCATGGCATCGCGTGGCCAAGCCGTCGGACGCGGTTTCTGTGGGTGACTCGGTCGAAGTAAAGATTCTTAAAATTCAGCCCGGCACCCGCCGCATTTCGCTCGGTTTGAAGCAACTGGCGCCCGACCCTTGGACGCTGGCGGGAGAGCGCTTTCATGTCGGCGATCGCGTGCAGGGCAAAGTGTCGCGCCTGGCCGATTTCGGAGCGTTCGTGGAACTGGCGCCAGGGGTGGATGGCCTGATCCACATCTCCGAAATGTCCTGGTCGAAAAAAATCAAAAAGCCCAGTGACGTTTTGAAAAGCGGCGAGATGGTGGAGGCGATCGTTCTGGGCGTGAATACCGCCGAGCGGCGGATTTCGCTGGGACTGAAACAAGCGTTAGGCGATCCGTGGGAAGAGGCTGCGAAGAAGTACGCGCCGGGCGCCGTTGTGGAAGGCTCGGTTACCAGCCTCACCAATTTCGGCGCGTTCATTGATGTTGGGAACGGGATCGAGGGCATGATCCATATCTCGGACATCACACGCGAAAAGCGCTTGAATCATCCTAAGGAAGCTCTGACCTTGGGCCAAACCGTCCGTGCTCAGGTGCTTGAGCTGGATAAGGACCGCAGACGGATCAAGCTCGGGATCAAACAGCTCGAACCCACCAGCGTGGACGAGTACTTAAGCGAGCGTAGCGTGGGGCAAACCGTAACGGGGCGCGTGCTGGAAGCGAGCAACGGGCGGGCGCGCATTGAACTGGGTGAGGGGATTTACGGCGAGTGTAAACTACCCGCCGAACCGGCTGCCCAGGCCGCAGCAGGAGCGCCGGCGCACGCGGATCTATCTTCGCTAACTGCAATGCTTTCAGCAAAATGGAAGCAGGGCAGCACTGCCTCGGCAGTCCGGCAGGAACCCATGCGGCCGGGCCAGATCCGGTCCTTCCGGGTCACGAAACTTGACCAGGGCGCGAAAAAAATCGAGTTGGAATTGGCGGGCTGATTACCGCCGCCCATTCATCCTCCTAAACTGGCCAACCGTACAGATTCGGTCCCGCTCGAGCGTGACACTTTTCCTCATCGCCCGTCTATCATTGTGTTGCAGGCAACAGTGGCCCAAGCGGCCGTCAAAATGGACGAAGCCGAGCTGATTCGGGCGGCGCAGAAGGGTGACCAGCGCGCGTTCGAGCAGCTCGTGCGTCTGTACGACCAGAACGTTCTGCGGCTGGCCTTCAACCTGCTTCGGTCGCCCGAAGACGCCAACGACATTTATCAGGAGGCATTTCTGCGGGTGTATAAAAACCTGCATACGTTTCGCTTCGACTGCAGCTTCCATACCTGGCTGTATCGAATCGTGACCAATTTGTGCCTGGATGCGCTGCGAAAGAGACGAGTACGGCGCGAGCAAAATACCGTGATCGAGACCGGCGAAGGCGTGTTGGACCGCATGGACGCGGTGGAAGAAGAACGGGCGCACGGCGACCCGCAGCGGCAACTGCTTAGCCGGCAACTGCGGGGGCGGATCGAGCAGGTGCTGAAGGAGCTGACGCCGCGCGAACGCACGGTTTTCGAATTGAGACATTACCAGGGGCTGCGCTTGCGAAACATCGGCGAGCTGCTGGGTACATCCGAGGAGGCGGCCAAGAACTGCCTCTTTCGCGCTACGCAGAAGATGCGGGCCGCACTAGGAGATTTCGTATGAAGTGTGAAGAAGCGCGAGACACATTGCCGCTGTTGCTCTATGGCGAGCTGTCTTTTGAAGATGAAGAGCGTCTGGAGACGCACATCGACGAGTGCGCCGGCTGCCGCGAGGCGCTGGGACGCGAGCAGGCGTTATTCCACTCGCTGGATGCGGTGCAGGCGATTCCCAGCCAGCAATTTTTAGAGAATTGCCGGGCTGAGTTGCGCGGGCGCGTGGCACACGTCGAATCTGAGCAGGTGAGTTTTTGGCACAAGCTGCGCGGGGGCTTTAGTGTCCATTTCCATTTCCCTCCTGGCTGGATGCAGCTCGGCGGGGCAGTCGCGATGCTGGTGCTGGGGTATTTCGCAGCGCAGTGGACGCCGCTTTCCAACCTGCGCCCTGGACACTCCGAAGCCTCGCTACAACCGGTTACCTCCCGCGTGCGTTATGTCGAGCCCGTGGCGTCCGGACGCGTGCAGATCGTCGTGGATGAGACCAGGCAGCGCGTGATGTCGGGGAATTTAGATGATCAATCCATCCAGCGGCTGCTGCTGGCGGCGGCTAAAGATCCTTCGGATCCGGGGCTGCGTGTCGAGTCGGTGGACTTGTTGAAGAACCGCCCGGAATCCGCCGAAATTCGTAGCGCGCTATTGTACGCGCTGCAGCACGATCCGAATGCGGGCGTCCGCCTGAAGGCTCTGGATGGTCTGAAAGAGTTCGCGAACGATCCGGATACGCGCAAGGCGCTTGCGCAGGTCTTGTTGAAGGACGATAACCCCGGCGTGCGCACACAGGTAATCGATCTTTTGATTCAGCACCGCACCGAAGCCATGGTCGGCGTCTTGCAGGAATTAATGAACAAGGAAGACAACGACTATATCCGCATGCGCTGCCAAAAGGCGCTGAACGACATGAACGCATCGGTGGAGACGTACTAGGGCGCATGCAGCGGTTACCGTTCATTTTTGTGGTTGTGGCTGCTGGAACGGCTCCGGCGTTGGTGGCGCAAAGCGACCCGCCCATTGTGCGTGAAGGCCGGTTCTGGGTTCGGACGTTTTCGGGCACGGTGGATCTGCACGAAGCGCAGCGATTCCGGGTGGATACGGTGGGCAACGTAGCGCTGCACGGAGAATCGGGAAAAGCTGCGAATTTCACACTGAAATTGCGGGTGGAAGCGCGCGACGCTCGCGAAGCCGCGGCGCTTTTCCGCCAGGTTGAGTTGCGGACCAGAACGCAGGGCGGCTGGGCGTACTTGAACGTGAGCCCACCCCGGCGGATTTCGGAACCGCCGGAACTGTCGCTGTCGGTACCGCGGCGCCTGCAACAGGTGCGCATCGAAACGCGCGCCGGCAACGTACAGGCCTCGGAGTTGGATGGAGCGCTGGAGGCGCACTCGATGGGCGGGAAGATCGCGGTGGATGCAATCCGCGGCGCTGCCGAGATCCGGACGGGCGGGGGCGATGTCCAGGTCGGCTCCGTTTCCGGACTTTTGCGCTGTTATTCCGGCGGAGGCGTCATTCGCGTGCAGAACAGCGGCTCCGAATGCTGGCTGGAGACCGCGGGCGGGGAGATTCTCCTGCATGATGCGAACGGGCCCGTACACGCGGCCACCGCCGGGGGGAACATTCATATCGATCGCTCATCGGCGGCGGTTTTCGCCCGCACCGCAGGTGGCTTGATTCAGGTGCAGCAGGCGGGCGGGCTGGTTACCGCAGAAAGTTCGGGTGGCGCGATTCAGGTCAGCGCGGCCAACGGTGTGCGGTGCGATTCGGCCGGCGGCGCGATCCGGCTTCGGAATGTTGCGGGCGCGTTGCGTGCTTCCACCAGCGCTGGCAGCATTCTGGCGGAGCTGCAGAACGGCGATCGGCTGGAAGATTCCACACTGAGCACCAATGCCGGTGACATTACCGTCTTCATTTCGTCCAATTTGCCAGTGACAATCTTGGCCAGAAACCAATCGGGCGGCGCGGGGCGGATCATTTCCGATTTTCCTCAGGTTCGGGTGCGGCCGGCCGGCGGCGACGGAATGGCGCCTCTGATTGCGGCGGGCGCGCTTAATGGCGGCGGGCCGATGCTGCGGATCAATGTGATCGGTGGGACGATTTATCTGCGCAAACAGAGATGAGATTCGAGTGGCTCTGAGGTGATTGCATGAAGCGAACAATATTCTGCACGATATTCATAACGGCGGGCCTGAGCGCGCAACCTCTCACTTTCTTCCAGGCGCAAGCAGGGCCCCAAGTAATTGAACTCCACTCAAGTGGTGTTACGTATCTGGGTGTGAATCTTGCCGAAGTGACGGCGGACCGCGCACGCGAGCTGAAGCTGAAAGAGCCGTTTGGTGTGGAAATCACGCGCGTCGAGGACGGCAGCCCTGCCGATAAAGCGGGGTTGAAAGCGGGCGACGTGGTGCTGGAGTACAACGGCCAGCGCGTGGAAGGAATGGAGCAGTTCGGGCGCCTGGTGCGGGAGACGCCCGCCAGCCGCGAAGCCAAGCTGTTGATCAGCCGTGGCGGCGCTACTCAAACCATCACTGCGACGCTGGCAACGCGCAAGGCCAGGGCGATGGGTGGGAATCTGTTCCCCGGGGTCGATATTCCGGTAATTCACATCCCGGATATTCCACAAGTCTTTACAGCCTGGCGCAGTCCCATGGTGGGCATCGAAGCGGAATCGCTGGGGCCGCAACTGGCGGCTTACTTCGGCGTCAAGGATGGCGTCTTGGTGCGGTCCGTAATTAAGGACAGCGCCGCCGAGAAGGCGGGGATCAAAGCCGGTGACGTGATTACCAAGATCGATGGGACCGGTGTGACGACTCCCGCCGAGGTGTCAAGCGCGGTGCGGTCAGCCAGCGCGAATAAGACGTTCTCGGTGGAACTGGTGCGCGAGCACAAGGAGATGAACCTCAATGTCAATATCGAAGACGGCCGCTCAGATCGTGAACTGCCGCGCGTCCGCGCCGTCCGAAATTAAGAGGCCACTCGAGTTTGCTTGCGTCTGTACTGCCGGCGTACCTGGCGTTTCAGGAAGCGGGTCTAAGCAAGTTATCTACAGAAGCAATTCGGGCTGGTTGGTGGCGCCGGCGGGTTGCGGCAGGGCGCTTGAGCGGACATCCGCTTGGCCGACGAGTTCAGAGGCGCCCAAGTGGCGGGCTTCGGTGCCGGATTTTTTGGAATGGACCAGCATAGCGTCCGGCCGCATGTCGCGGGCCCCGGCCTGCCACCTTGCCTGCTAGGATGATTCGGGCACTATATAGCGCGGCCAGCAGCATGGCCGCCCAGCAGATGAGGGTTGACAATATCGTCAACAATCTCGCCGATGCTAACACCAATCGCTTTAAGGGGGTCCACAGTTTCAAGACGTGCCCGCAGGCCGACGTAAACCACGACTGCGGCCGATGCACCGTTAGAAGCACGTAGCTGGGCGAGCATGGCAGGTGGCTAGCCAACATCCAACTCGCCATATTTCCTAATCCGGGCGGGCTTAACCGCATTTGAACAGAATCTCTTCCAATCGATGGATGCGTAGTTCGCAATCGGCCGCAAATGGCGGCTTAGGCATCGCTAAGATAGTTATGACAGGATTGAATCATGCGGATTGACGATCTGAACCGGACCCGTCTCGCGGCGGGCACTGAAAAGACAGATCCCGCAGCCTCCAACCGTGCCGGCACCAAAGATGGCACGGCGGCCGCAAACACCGATCAGGCTGACGTCTCGCGGCTCGCGCAAGCGCTTTCTTCGCGCGATCCTCAGCGGCTGGAGCAGCTCCGGCTAGAGGTACAGTCGGGCAAGTACAATGTTTCAGCGCAGGAAGTGGCGAAGTCCATCATAAAAGCCCATTTGGGAGATTGAGGCTAAATCAGTCTGGAAGAGGCAGTGGACGTTTTAGCCCGCGGTAAATCGCGAATGCTCCGGACCTTCCAGCTTTTCCGGGCGCCGGTCAATACGCGCAACTAACCGGCTGGTAGGAATCGCGAATGACGGCATTAGTAGGCGACGGATCGCCCGTTCGCTCCGCGGTGAAGCTGTCCCACGCCTGGGCGAGCTTTGAAACAAGCTGCTCTGCTTCCACCAAAGGCTTATCACGTTGCTCGATGTTGGCCTGAATAAGCAATCTCTGGACGTAATCATACAGTTGAGCCAGGTTGCGGCTTAGCTCGCCTCCCTGTTTGGAATCCAGCGAACCAGCGAGTTCAGTCAGGATGGCGATCGCTTTGCTAATCGATCGAGAACGGGAGCGAATATCTCCCAGCCGGAGATGGCGGCGGGCAGAAGCGATGGAGTCCAGCACTCCGCGATACAGCATCTGCACCAGCTGAACTGGGCTGGCATTCAGGACTTCGTCGTCGAAGTAGTTTTGATAACCTTTGCTCCGCATTCTATGTCACGTATCGGCTGACTATGACATTGTTACTGTCGAACCGCCACGCAGTTCTTCGGCCAGGCGCAGCACATAGTCCGGAGGAATCTGAAGTACGAGCTCGTGTGTCTCCCGGTTCTCGACACGAATAATCGAGCGGCGCGTGTGGCTGTCAATCGAGAAAACGAGCTGGTTTTTACCTAATGCTCCGCTTTCGTTAATATCCTTAACAGCCCGAACCACTTCTCTGCGGTGCGGCGCATCTGCACCGCCCGGAGGCGTCGCCCAATTCCCGAGAGCACCGATGGAAGATACGGCCATCCTTCATCACCACGCTAACCACTGCGGATTTCTTTTGAAAACCTTATCGGTCCGCGAGGAAAAAATGTGAGCAGGGGAAAACTCTGAAAAAACGAAGCGCGGACTCTGTGCTCGAGTCCCGCGACCTGTCTCAGGCCAGGTTCAGCACTTCCTTCATTGTGCCCTTGTGTTGCTCGATCTTCTTTTGCAGCAACATGATGGAATAAATCAGCTGCTCCGGCCGTGGCGGGCATCCGGGCACGTATACGTCCACCGGAATGACCTGATTCACCGGAATCAACGCGTAATTGCTGAAGACACCGGTCGAGGTCGCGCAAGCACCCATCGAAATCACCCATTTGGGCTCGGGCATCTGCTCGTACAGCCGGCGGATCACGGGCGCCATCTTGTTCGAAACCCGCCCGGCGATGATCATCAAATCGGATTGCCGTGGAGAACCGCGCATCACTTCCGCTCCGAAACGCGAAATGTCATAGCGGGACCCGATCATAGACATCATCTCGATGGCGCAGCACGCCAGCCCAAACGACATCGGCCAAATCGAGTTCTTGCGGCCCCAATTGATGGCTTTGTCAAGGGTGGTTGTTATAATGCTTTCAGACCCGATTGCGGAGTCCTCGTTGTCGATCCGCGCGAAGAGTTCGCTCGGAAGACTCGGCTGAAACTTAGTCTCACCGTCCACGATCCTATTATCACATGCACGAACCGGCGCCCCACTCCGAGGCGGCTGATCCACCCAGTCGCCAGCAACTGGAATCCGCTGCGCGCCTGTGGGGCATCGAGACGGAATACTGGGATGTGTGGGGCCACCGTCACGAGGCTTCGGCAGAAACCCAAACCGCGATTCTGGCTTCGCTGGGTGTGGACGCGCGCTTAGAAGCCTCGCTCGCGGAGGCTGTGCAACAACGCGAGCTGCAATCATGGCTGGCGTGCGTCGCTCCTGTTGTTGTTCTCAACCAAAACCGCCCCTATCAAATTCCGCTCTCCGTGCCGGTGGAATCCGCCGGTTCGCCAGCGAATATCGAGGTTCGTTTCGAGGATGGAGATGGGTTGCGGCTGCGCATCGAGCTGGCTGCGGTCGCGCCTGCCGCCGGCCTGCAACTGGGCGGGCGGCACTTCGTCCGAAAAGCGATCGCGCTGCCGGATAACCTTCCGCTGGGCTATCACGACTTGTCCGTCAAAATGGACGACAACTCGGAGCGCGTGTGCGCCGCGCGGCTTATTGTTTGCCCGCCACGCGCGTATCAACCAGAGTGGCTGGAAGCCGGCCGCGCCGCGGGAGTCGCGGTCAGTCTATATGGGCTTCGCTCCGATTCCAACTGGGGGTGTGGGGACATCACGGATCTGAAAGCGGTCATCGATTGGGCCGCCGAGCGCGCCGGTGCCGACTTCATCGCTTTGAACCCCCTACACGTCATCGCCAACCGTCAGCCGTTCAACATCAGCCCCTATCTTCCTAACTCGATTTTCTTCCGCAACCCGCTGTACCTCGACCTGGAAGCCATGGACGATTTTCAAGCATCGGCCAAGGCCCGCGCGTTGCGCAGTTCGCCCGCAATCAGCGCTGAGATTCGCGCTCTGCGTGAGGCTCCGCTGGTAGAGTATGAGCGCGTCTACCGCCTGAAAATCCGTTTTCTAAAACTGCTCTTTCGCCTCTTTTGCGGCGAACTCCGCCGGAACACCGCTAGGGCCGCCGCTTTTCGCAGCTACGTGGATCGGGAAGGCGATCTGTTGCATCGCTTCGCGACGCATGCCGCGCTGGATGAGGAGATCCACAGGCACTGCCCGGAAGTTTGGACCTGGCGCGAGTGGCCGCAGCCCTATCAAGATCCCGGCTCGGATGCAACGGCCGAGTTTGCACGCAAACATTGGCGCAGCGTTCTGTTTCATAAATACCTGCAATGGCAGCTGGACCAACAGCTTGCTTCTGCGCAAGAACACGCGCGCGAACGCGGGCTCCGCATCGGCTTGTATCACGATCTGGCTTTGGCTACGGATCGCTTCGGGTGTGACGTCTGGGCACATCGCGATTTCTTCGTGTCCGGCTGCCGTGTCGGCGCGCCGCCCGACGGCTTTTCTCCTAAGGGCCAGGACTGGGCCTTTCCGCCTCCCAACTCCGAACGTCATTATCAGGACGGCTACCGGCTGTTCGCCGAATCCATCCGCAGAAATGCGCGTCACGGCGGCGCGCTCCGGATAGACCACGTCATGCGTTTCTTCCGCCTTTATTGGATTCCCGACGGTGGCGACGCCACCGCGGGGACCTATGTGCGCGACCGCGCCGAAGAACTGCTGAGTATCCTGGCGCTCGAAAGCGTCCGGCAACAGGTTCCGGTGATAGGCGAAGACCTGGGCACCGTTCCCGACGAGGTTCGCGAAGCTTTGCATCGATTCGGAATCCTCAGCTACCGGCTTTTGTACTTCGAGCGCGATTCGAGTGGCCGCCTTCGAACGCCGTCCGAGTATCCGCGCGATGCGCTAGCCTCCGTAACAACTCACGACCTGCCGACTCTGGCGGGATTCTGGCGAGGCCGCGATATCGAAACGCGCCGCGAGGCCGGAAGTCTCGCCGACGAGGCGGCTTACCACCGCATGCTGGAGGAACGGGCCGGAGAAAAGCAGCGCATTCTGGATGCGATGTTTCAGCTTCGTCTCCTCCCGGATTGGTTTCCTCGCGGCGCCCGGGATGTGCCGGAGTTAACCGGGGAATTGCACAATGCAATCGTCGGTTTCCTCGCGTCCACCCCCTGCAAGTTGATGCTCCTGAATCAGGAGGACCTCTTGAAGGAAACCGAACAGCAGAACTTGCCGGGCACCACCGAACAATACCCGAACTGGCGCCGCAAAATGAAATGCACGGTAGAGGAATTGTGGACGTCGCCCGAAGTGCAAGCGTTCACTGCGATGTACAGGAATTGGATGGAACGCACGGGACGGCTGAATGCTGCGCACGCCGGACCGCTCGGCGCTACATGAAATAGTCCTTGACCTTATCGATTAACCCTTTTTCATGAGGTTCGTTTTCGGTCGGCAGTGTTTCGCGCAGCTGTTCGAATAGCTTCTTCTGCTCGCGCGTTAATTTTGTGGGGACGCGCACGTCGACGTGGACGAACAAATCGCCGCGGCCGCTGCCTTGCAAACGCGCCATACCGAGATTCTTGAGCCGCACGGTGGCGCCGCTCTGGCTGGCCTCCGGAATTTTCACCGTTTCCAGGCCGTCGAAGGTCAGCAGACTGACCTCGGCCCCAAGCGCCGCCTGCGCAACATTGACGGGCACGGTGCAATGCAGGTCGTCGCCGTGGCGCTCAAAGATCGGGTGCTCCTTCAGTTTGATGACGACGTAGAGATCGCCTGCCGGCCCGCCGTTGTGCCCGGCTTGGCCTTCTTGAGCGAGTTTTAGGTGCGTGCCGGTATCGACGCCCGGCGGAATGGTGACCTTCAGTTTCCTTTCGGTGCGGACCTGACGTTCGCCGCGGCACAGGGTGCAAGGACGCCGCACGATCTGTCCGCGTCCTCCGCACTGCCCGCAGGTACGCCGGATCTGGAGAAAGCTCTGCTGGTAAATCACCTCGCCGCGGCCGTGGCACATGGGGCAGGTAACCAGGCCATCGTTTTTCTCCGCGCCGGTGCCGCCGCAGCGCGCGCAAACATCCAGCCGCGGAACCTGAATTTCGACGCTCAAGCCGCGGAGTGCATCTTCCAGATTGATCTCGAGATCATAGCGGAGATCCTCGCCGCGCTGCGCACGCGTCCGGCCGCCCCGCCGGCCGGCGCCGAACAAATCCCCGAATCCAAACAGATCGCCGAGAATATCGCTGAAATCCGTGAACGCCGACGGGTCGAATCCCTGGCTGGCCCCGAAGCCCTGGAGCCCTTGATGGCCGTAACGGTCATACGCCGCGCGCTTCTGCGGATCGCTGAGCACGCTGTACGCCTCCGCGGCTTCCTTGAATTTCTCTTCTGCTTCCTGATCGTTGGGATTTCGGTCCGGATGGTACTTGAGAGCCAGCTTTCGGTAGGCGCTTTTCAGCCCGGGATCATCGATCTCGCGACTGACGCCCAGCACTTCGTAGTAGTCGCGCTTGGTCGCGTTCATTTCTTCTCTACCGCCACCTTTACCATGGCTGGCCGCAATAGACGCCCCCGGAAATTATAGCCGCGCTGGAACTCCTCCAAAATCGTGTGGTCCTCCACCTCGTTGGTTTCGACCATGTCCACGGCGTGATGCAAGTTAGGATCGAATTTCTCGCCCTTCGAATTAATCGGCTCCAAACCCAGCTTCTTTAACGCTTCGGACAGGCGCTGATAAATCAATTCCATACCCCGCGCGTATTCTTTGTCGGCCGCCTCCGTTTTCAGCGCGCGTTCGAAATCATCCAGGATCGGAAGAATGGCGCGGACGCTCTCCGTGTGCGCGTACTCGAGAACGTCGGCTCGCTCGCGCTCGGCGCGCCGGCGGAAATTATCGAATTCAGCTTGCCGCCGCAAGAGCCGGTCCATCAGGTCGTTTTTCTCTTCGATCAGACGGTCGCGCTCGGCCATCACCGAGGCTATGGTGCCGGCGGAGCCCGCCTGATCCGTCGTGGGATCCCGAGGCGCCTGGTCCTCGGTTGCATCGACAATTGGCTCTTTCGAATCCATATTTTCAGTTTAAGGTACGACGTGTTTCTGCGTTCCCACTGCTATACGGGCAAACTGCGGAACGCCTGTCCCATGTGATAAATCGCAGAGATTGCCTTGCCGTAGTTCATTCGCATGGGGCCAAGCACGGCGATTTTCGTGGATGATCCGCCATGCAAGGGAATCGACATGCCGATTAGCGATAGCTCTCGCATGCTGGGATGGGCGTCAGCGAGCCCCACTTGGACCGCCAGCTCGCCCGCAGGCTGCTCGAGGAAACGATCCAACAGCTGCAGAATCCGCTTTTTCTCCTCCAGAGTGTGGAAGAGGTCGCGCAATTTTTCCCGCGTCAGATGCAAATCCAGGCCAACCAGGTTGCTCGCGCCGTCCATGTGAATCTCGGGCGACACCTCGATGTCCAGAAGGCCTTTCGAGTAGAGCAGCGTAACGCGCTTCAGCAAAGCATCGTAGGCGGCGTTCTGCTGCTCCAAACGTCGCTCCAGATCAGCGCGGATATCCGCTAAGGTCCATCCGGCGAAGTTGCGGTTGATGTAGTTGCGGATCGAAACCAGCTCGTCCTGGGAAACAAATTCGTCCAACTTCACCACGCGATTGCGCACCATACGGTCGCGCGTGATCACGACCATCAAAACGCGTTGCTCCGATAAGCCCACCAATTCGATCTGGTCCAGCGTCTGGCTCGAGGCCGGGATCGCGGCGGTGATCCCGATGCTGCGCGTCATCTCCGTCAGCATGCGCGACGAGCGTTCCACTCGCGCTTCGATCGTGTCCATCCGGCTCAACTCGCCTAGCACACGCTGCACTTCCGTCATCAACAGGCGGCCACGTTCCAACGACTGTATATAGACACGAAACGCCTTCTGGGTGGGAACGCGCCCAGCGGACGTGTGCGGTTGCGAAAGGTACCCTGCATCGCACAGATCCGCCATTACATTCCGAACCGTCGCTGCGCTCAGGCCGTCGCGGCGGTTGCGTGCGATTGTACGTGAGGCTACAGGCTCCCCGGTTTGGATGTAACATTCCACGACGGAGTGTAGGATTTCCTGTTCGCGCTGTGTCATGGCGGTAAACCTGCCGTTCCGCAGTTTTGAGGTAGCACCCTCCTAGTTATTGATTATAAAGGCCTTCACTGGTGATCGCAAGTTGTGTGTGAACGCGATGTGCGCCAACGCGTTGCTCCCGTTCCAGCCAGGCTCGTTTTTATCGTTGGCGCTTAGCGGATTGGTAGGCGTTCATGCGGATACGCGGCTCATCTGTCGTCCAGGCTTTCGCGAACGAATCAATTCCCGCGCGGATCGCTTCGCGCAGCGGCAGCGCTTCCCAATCTCGGATCAGTTTTTTCTGGAGCCGGATCGCGACTGGGCCCGCCTGGAGCAATGAGGCAATGCGCTGCTCCACGGCGGCATCCAGCTCGGCACGCGGCACAACTCTTTCCACCAGTCCCCATCTTTCCGCGTCGGCGGCGGAAAAATTCTCACCGAGTAGGAGAATCTCTCGCGCTCGACCCCAGCCCACCAAACGAGGCAGTAGCGCTGCTTCGATCACCGATGGAATTCCGAGTTTTACCTCCGGCATCCCAAAGATGGCGGTATCGGCGGCAATTCGGATATCGCACGCCGCGGCGAGTTCAAGACCTCCGCCGAGCGTATAGCCCTGAATTCGCGCGATCACGGGAACTGGCAGCGCGCGCAGCACCTCGCAACAGCTATGCAATCGCGTGATGAACGCTTCGGCCGATCCGGCATCGAGTTGCGCCATCTCATTGATATCGGCGCCGCCGATGAATGCTCTCTCGCCCGCGCCCGTCACAATCACCGCTCGAAGCAGGTCATCCTCGCCCAGCGGCTCGACGGCCGCTACGAACTGCTCCATGAGAGCGCTGTTCAATGTGTTGAGCTTGCTCTGGTTGTCGACGGCGATGCGGGCCACGCGAGCGTGTTCGCCGATGTCCTGGACAACGACGCTAACGCGCGGTGGGGTTTCGCCAGCACTCGCCCTACGCATTCAAGTCAAGTGTAGTCTCACTGAACGGCGGTGGTACAGCTTGGCGATAGCGATTCGTATAACCTTCCCGAGGGAAGCGATCGCTGCCGGCACGGCAAGGTTTTTCCGCGGTTTTTTGTGCGATTTGACTCTAAAGATAAGGAAATACGGGAGTTCCCGTCTTTGTGCATCGTGACGCCGAGAATGGATATTCCGGCATCCAACCGCGATCAGCGTTGGCCCACAGCTCTGGTATAATTTGCTTAGATGTTCGCTTTTCCTCCGCGCTTGCGGATGAGGACCTTGGGCCGCCCCGGCCGCTTCCTGCCAGGAACTTCAGGTTGCTCTGCCGTTCCTTCATGCATCTAATCTTTATACGTCATCAGGAATGAAAGTCAGCGTTCAGATCACGCGCGGTATCGAATCGCTTTTCGGCACCCGTGACGAAAACATCCGGCTTCTCGAGAATGGCTTGCATGTTACGGCCAGTCTGCGGAACGACTCGCTCGAGATCGAAGGCGATGAGCCTAACGTAATCCGCGCCGCCAGCATTCTCGAGGACTATGTCGCGCTAGTGAAGGAAGGCCAAGTCTTTGCGAACGGCGATTTGAATAGCTATCTGCGCGTTGTGACCCAAGATGAGGAAGTGACGCTGCGGAGCCTGGTCCACAGCGGACGTCAACGCAATTTCGGCAAAAAGACGCTCGCGCCCAAGACGGTCAATCAGCGGCGCTACGTGGAGGCGATCGAGCGGCACGATTTGGTGTTCGGCATCGGTCCGGCCGGCACCGGCAAGACGTATCTCGCCGTTGCAATGGCGGTTTCCGCTCTGCTCGGCAAGCGCGTTAGCCGCATCGTGCTTACGCGCCCGGCCGTAGAAGCAGGCGAACGCCTTGGATTCCTGCCCGGCAATTTGCAGGAAAAAGTCGATCCGTATCTGCGCCCTTTGTATGACGCGCTCTACGATATGCTGGAAGCCGACAAGGTGGAGAAACTGCTGGAGCGTTCTGTAATCGAGGTGGCGCCGATTGCCTTCATGCGCGGGCGCACGCTAAACGACAGCTTCATTATTCTGGACGAAGCGCAAAACAGCACCGCTGAGCAGATGAAAATGGTGCTGACGCGCCAAGGGTTCAATTCTAAGATGGTGGTAACCGGCGATCTGACGCAAATCGATCTGCCGGGCGGCAAGCGCAGCGGCCTCACGAATGCGGTGGACGTCCTGCGCGGTGTGGAAGGCATTAGCTTCACCTATTTCGACGAGCGCGATGTGGTTCGGCACGCTTTGGTGCAGCGCATCGTCAAAGCCTACGAGAGATATCAGCAACTGACCGGCGACGGCCGGCAGCTTGCGCTGAAGCTGGGCGAATCGTCCAGCGATACGGCCGTCGAATCTGTTCCGGCCGAAACGTTGGCCGCGGCGCCGTCCAGCGTTCCTGAGATCCCCTTGGCCTGAGGCCAATCATGTCACCCAAGCAGACCAGTCTGCTTTTCCAAGTTCCCACCTACGGCGTGTCGCGCAGCGAGCTCCGAGACTTCGCGGGCCAGCTTGCAAGAGAGGTGGCAGGCGGGCGGCCCTTCGATTGCCTGATTACCACCGATCGCGAGTTGCGCCGCCTGAATCTGGAATTCCGAAACCAGAATCGCGCCACCGATGTCCTCTCCTTTCCGGCCGCGGGCGGAAATAGTTTTCTCGGCGATATTGCCATCTCGTATGACCGGGCAAAGCGCCAGGCCGGCGATTACGGCCTGTCAGTCCAACAAGAAATCCAGATTCTTATGCTGCATGGTGTGCTGCACCTGCTGGGCATGGACCACGAAAGCGACCGCGGGCGCATGGCGCGCGCCGAAGCCAAGTGGCGCGCCACGCTGGGCTTGCCTACGGCTCTGATCGAGCGGGCGCGCGTATGACTTGGTTTATCGTGGGGGCGATTGTGGCGGCAGTGCTGCTCTGCCTCGTTACCGTGGTGCAACTCCTATATATGGAATCGCAGCGCTTGCGCGCTCGCGATTTGCCCGCTCTGCAGCTCTTCAAGGACACGCTCGAGGATCGCATCGGCTTGGAGGCCGACGAGGGCGTGCTGGCGTTCTCGCTCATTAAGCATACAGTGTTGGTCTTGATGACCCTCTGTTTCCTGGCGATGCAGTTCCGCGGCCCTAAGCCCGGCTGGCAGAGCTTTTTCGAAGCCGCGCTTTCGGCTTGGTTAACGATGCTGGTGGCCACTTACATGGCCGCCCAAATCCTATACCGCAAGACGCGAGGACATTGGCTGCTCCCGCTGGCTCCGCTATTCCGGTTCGGCGCGTTGCTTGCCCGCCCGCTCGCCGCTGTCCTGGGATTTTTCCAATCCTTGGTAGAACTGTCCGAGCCGGAAATGGTGGCCGAAGAGCCCGGAGGAGCAGGTGATATCGATGCGCTGATCACGGCCGGTGAAGAGGAAGGCATCATCGAGAAGGATGACCGGAAACTCATCGAGTCGGTGGTTGCTTTCGGCGATAAGACGGTGCGCGAGGTCATGACCCCGCGGCCGAAGATTGTCGCGATCGAGGCGAGCCGCTCGCTGGAAGACTTGCGCGATCTGGTAATCCACGAGCAGTATTCGCGCATTCCGGTTTATGAACAAACCATCGATCACATCATCGGGTTTGTGCACGTCCGGGATATGTTCGAATTGGACGAGGCCGGGCGGGAAGGGCGGCAGGTCCGGGAGCTGGTACGCCCGATCCGTTTGGTTCCGGAAACGAAGCCCGTCAACGATCTGCTGCGCGAAATGCAAGAAGCCGGAGCGCACATGGCGATCGTGATCGACGAGTACGGCAACGTGGCCGGTCTCGCCACTCTGGAAGATTTGGTGGAAGAGATTCTGGGCGAGATCCACGACGAGCATGAGCCGGAGCGCGACGTGCATCCGGAAGGCGATGGCCAGTTCGTCGCCGCGGGCAGCCTGGATTTAGACCGGCTGCACGACCTGCTCGGTTTCCGCCCCGCGGAAGGCACCGAATCGACAACTGTTGGCGGTCTGATGACAGAGTGGGTCGGGCATGTTCCCCAGGTCGGCGAGACCGTGGAGCGCGACGGGATCCGCATCGAGGTGCTCGCCGCCGATGAGCTGAAAGTCGAGCAGGTGCGCGTCTCCAAGGCCAAACAGGAGAGTTTGTCGCACGGGCATCTATGAGTAGCGGTCCGAGCTTCCGCTCCGGTTATGTCTCCATCCTCGGGCGCCCTAACTCAGGGAAATCGACTTTGCTGAACGCGCTGGTGGGCGCCAAAGTCGCGATCGTCTCTGAAAAACCGCAAACTACCCGTGCGAGCATTCACGGTGTGCTCAACACCGAAAATGCGCAGATCATTTTCATGGATACTCCCGGAATTCATCAATCGAACACGCTCATCAACCGCCGCATGATGGAGACAGTGCGGGAGGCATTGTCCGAGCGCGACGTGCTGCTGTACCTGGCCGACGCGACCGCAGGTTTCGGCGAACAGGACGCGCATGCTTTGGACGTTCTCAAGAAGGTTACCGCTCCGGCGCTGCTCTTACTTACCAAGATCGACCGTATTCAGGACAAGCGCTTGCTGCTTCCGCTGATCGAACACTACAAGGCCGCCCGGGAGTTCGATGAATACATCCCCGTGTCTTCCTTCTCCGGCGAAGGGTTGGACCAAGTGCGGAACGAAATCGTCAAGCGCCTGCCGGAGGGCCCGGCCTATTTCCCTTCCGACTATTTGACCGACCAGCCCGAGCGTTTCCTGGCCGCCGAACTGATCCGTGAGAAAGTGATGCGCGAAACACGGCAGGAGGTGCCCCATGCCGTCGCTGTGCTAGTGGATCAATGGACGGAGGGGCCCAAACTCACGCGCATTTCCGCGACCGTTTACGTCGAGAGGCCCGGTCAAAAGGCGATTGTCATAGGAGCGAAAGGCGTTACGCTAAAGAAAATCGGCACGTTGGCGCGCCAGGAAATCGAGGCGATCTTCTCGCGCAAGATCTTTCTGGAACTTTTCGTAAAGGTCCAGAAGGATTGGCGCCAAAACCCCGAATTCCTCAAGGCCATTGACTGGCGCTCTATGACGGGTGCAGAATTGGACACAGAGCCGCCTTCCGGACATGATTAAACTCCTTTGCATCGCGCTTGCGTTCAGCCTGTCGGTCGCGCCGCTGGTGGCGCAAAAACACGTTCCGGATGGTGAAGTGATCGATCAGGTCCGGGTCAAGCTGGCAAACGATCCCGACGTGGGTGGGATGAACATCAGCGTCGATTCCAAAGACGGCGCGGTTACGCTGGCAGGAAAAGTAAAGACCGAAAAACAACGCGCCAAGGCCGAAAAATTGACTAAGAAGGTCAAAGGCGTTGTCAGCGTAAACAACCAACTGGTGATCAGTCCCAACTAGATTACACTCGGCGCAAAGCCCGGACGAGTTGTTTACGTTTCTTGACACCAGGAGTGGTAACCCATGCGTCTACCTCATCGCCCAGTCAAAGGAATGAAACTGCTGGCCTTAATCGCGGCGGTCGCGTTAATCTGCGCGCAAGCACAGACGCCCGCCAAGCTGGTGGCCGGCGAAGTCACAGCCATCGATGCAGCGGCCAAGCAGTTTAAGGTAAAAGGCGACGACGGCGTCAGCTATACCGTCGCGTTTCAAGACAATGCCATCTACCTGCGCATGCCTTTCGGTGAGACCGATCAGAAGAAAGCAGCCCGCATCGCGTTTTCCGACATCCGTGTCGGTGATCGCCTAATCGCGCGCGGCCCATTTTCCGAAGACAGCAAAACGGTCACGGTACGTACTGTGATCACCATGACCAAGACCGACGTTGCGCAAAAGCAGGCGCACGATCAGGCCGATTGGCAGAGACGCGGGCTCACGGGAATCGTGACGGCTGTGAATCCCGCCAGTAAGGAAATCATAATGACCACCCGGGGGCGGGACAGCAAAGCGGTTACTGTGGACGTCTCAGGCGCAAGCTTCCGGCGCTATTCGCAGGATTCGGTCCGCTTTGCCGATGCGAAGCCTAGCTCGCTGGCGGAGGTGCAAACCGGCGATACGCTGCGTGTGCTGGGCGACCGCGCGGAAGACGGAACGCGCGTCAAAGCCGAGGAGATCGTGTCGGGCGCGTTTGAAACCATTGCCGGGACCGTTATTTCCGCCGATGCCGCCACTGGAGAAGTTCGGATTACCAATCTGCAGACCAAAAAGCCCGTAGTTGTGAAAACAAATTCGGGGACCATGCTGCGGCGCATTGACGAGCAAACTGCGACCATGCTGGCGCGGCGCATGCGCCCGCAAGCGGTTGCCGCAGACGCGCCGGGAGGCGCTTCCATACCTAGCGCTCCCCCGGGCGGCAGAGGGTTCGGCGGAGGTCGCGGGCCGGGAGCATCGGGCGATTTGCAGCAGGTTTTAGATCGATCGCCGCAATTGTCGCTCGCGGACCTCAAGAAAGGCGACGCCGTGATCGTATCCGAGGCAAAGGCGCCCGAAGGTGCGCCGGTTACGGCGTTTTCATTCGTTGCGGGCGTCGAGCCGTTCCTCGCGGCTGCCCCGCGCACGGCAGGCGAGGTGAACCTGGGTTCCTGGAATCTCGAAGTCTCCGGAGGCGCGCCCGAGCAATAAAAGGCGCGGCCCGGATAAGGAAACGAAATGTTGAAGCTGAGACCGGGCCTTTTTATCTTTCTTCTGTCAGCGCTGGCGCTTGCCGGGCAGTCATTGGGCATCCTGCACGGCGTGATTACCGACGAATCGGGAGCTGTCGTGCCCGGCGCCACGATTACCGTTTCGAACGCCGCTGGGCCGGTGAAGACAGGAACATCGGGGAACGACGGCGCCTACTCGATTGCAGGTCTCGCGCCCGGCAGCTATGCGGTTACTGCCAGTTCGCCAGGGTTGGCTCAAATCGCACCTGCCAGCGTGGACATCAGCGGCGGCCGGCCCGTAACGCTCGACATCCAGCTGCGCGTCTCGCTCGAAAAGCAAGAGATCACGGTTCAGGAGAACACAGGGCCATCCGTGAGCACGGACCCGGCTCAAAACGCGGGCGCCCTGGTACTCCGCGGCGCCGATCTGGACGCTTTGTCCGACGATCCGGATGACCTGCAGGCCGATTTGGAAGCTCTCGCGGGTCCGTCCGCCGGCCCGAATGGCGGCCAGATCTACATCGACGGCTTCACCGGAGGCACCCTGCCGGCCAAAGATTCCATCCGCGAAATTCGCATCAATCAGAACCCGTTCTCGCCCGAGTTCGACAAACTGGGCTATGGCCGGATTGAAATTCTCACGAAACCCGGCACCGACAAGTTCCGCGGCAACATCAACGCGAATTTCGGTGATGATATTTTCAATTCACGCAACCCGTATGCCGCCGAGAAAGCTCCATTTCTGTTGCGCGAATTCGGCGGGACCGTAAGCGGCCCGATTAGTAAGCGAGCGTCTTTCTTTCTGGATGTGTTCGATCGCGACATTCACAACGGCAATATCATCAACGCCGTTACCGTAGATCCGAACACCTTTGCCATCACGCCGTTCAATAGCGTTTTCGAAGCCCCTCAGAACCGGCTCCGCATCAGCCCGCGCGTCGATTATCAACTGAGCCAGAACAATACCCTCATGTTCCGCTACGGCTACACCCGCAACGACGTTCAGGATCAAGGCATCGGTAATTTGAGCCTTATTACCCGCGGGTACCACAGCCTGAACACCGATCACACGGTGCAGATCACGGAAACTGACGTGTTGAGCACAAAAGTGATCAACGAGACGCGATTCCAGCTTTACCATCAGAACACGGATCAACTGGCCAACACGCTGGCGCCGGGCCTAGTGGTTTCAGGCGCGTTCAACGGCGGCGGCTCGCAGTTGGGCCACTCCATCGACCAGGAAAATCATTGGGAGCTGCAAAATTATACGACCGTCGCCAGCGGCGCTCATGCCTGGAAGTTCGGCTTCCGTGTACGCGCGGTCACGATCGACAACACATCGCCGAGCAATTTTGGAGGCACGTTTACTTTCGCCGGAGGCTACGCACCCATTCTGGACCCGAGTACGAATTTGCCGGTTGTGCCAGGGGTCGCGTGCACTCCGGCCGCGCCCAATCCAGGATGCCAGAACATTACGTCGATCCAGCGCTATCAGCGGACCTTACTTTTCCAGCAGATGGGGCTCGATCCGCGGACCATTCAGCAGTACGGCGGCGGGCCGACCCAATTTACAATCAGCACGGGCAGTCCTTACGCGTTCATCGACCAGGCGGATATCGGTGCGTTTGTCAATGACGATTGGCGCGTCAAGCCGAACCTCACTTTGAGCCTGGGGCTGCGCTACGAAACCCAGACCAATATCCATGACTGGCGCGACTGGGCGCCGCGCATCGGCTTTGCATGGGCACCCGGGCAAAGCAAGAACAATCCCCGGCCGAAAACTGTGATCCGCGGCGGCTTCGGCATGTTCTACGATCGCTTTTCGGAAAGCAACGTTCTGAACGCGGAACGGTTCAATGGAATCACGCAGCTCGCGTACACGGTGCCGAATCCTACGTTTTTCCCGAACATCCCACTGCTGTCTCAGGTCACTCAATTGGGTGCCTCGACGGCCAGCACGGTTCGCGAACTCGACTCCAATTTGCGCGCTCCCTACATAATGCAGGAAGCCTTCACAATAGAACGGCAACTGCCGTACAGCACGACGCTGTCAGTCTCCTACCTCAATTCGCATGGCGTACATGAATTCCGATCTCAGGACATTAACGCGCCGCTTCCGGGGACGTACACGGGACCGGGTACCGGCGTGTTCCCGTACGGCAACGTCGGGCCGATTCTGCTGATGGAGTCCACTGGGCTTTTCAATCAGTGGCAGCTGATTACGAATGCAAGGTCGCAGATCAACAGCAGAATCTCGCTAAACGGCTTTGTCATGTACGGGCATGCGAACAGCAACACGGATGGCGTCGGTACGCTGCCGGCGAATCCATACAGCATGGCCGGCGAGTATGGTCCTTCGAATCTGGATGTGCGCTGGCGCGGCCTGATTGCGGGATCTATTTCGACGAAATTCCGGATACAGTTGTCTCCGTTTATTACAATGAGTTCCGGAGCGCCGTTCAACATTCTGGCGGGCACCGATCCGTACGGCACCACGTTCCTCAGCAGCGCGCGTCCGGGAATCGCAACCGATCCATCGATTCCGGGTGTGATCCAGACGCCATATGGACTCCTCGACCCGAATCCCAAACCCGGCGAAGCGATCTTGCCCCGCAATTTCGGACGCAGTCCTGGAAATTTCATGCTGAACCTCCGCGTTGCGCGAACCTGGGGATTCGGTGGGGCGCGTGAGCGCGCGGGTGGTCCCAACGGCGGGGGTGGTGGCCGAGGCGGTTTCGGCGGTCCTGGTATGCGAGGGCCAGGAGGTCCAGGGCGCGGTGGTCCGGGCGGTTTCGGAGGGTTCGGCGGCCCCGGTCCGTTCGGCGGGGGAACGTCGACGAACCGCCGCTACAATTTGACGCTCTCCCTGCAGGCGCGGAACGTCTTGAATCACGTCAATCCGGGTCCGATCAACGGGATTGTTACTTCCCCCTTGTTCGGCCAGTCCAATACGCTGGCCGGCGGCGTCGGGGCCTTCTCGGAGAACGGCAACAATCGGCGCATGGAGATGCAGCTCCGCTTCACCTTTTAGCCCGCTTTAGCTCGCTCACATCGAGAGATTCTCTTCAGTGATAGACTGGGCCTGAGTTTTTCTAAGGGGGAACCGCGCCTTGTTCAAGCTGATTGCATATCCTGCCGCATTGACGATCGTGCTCTCGACGTCAGTTCTCTGCGGGCAGGCTCCTAAGAGCGACGGGTCTGCGACATACGTTACGCCCTCGCAAATGACCACCGCATTGAAGAGCGCGCCGCGCCAGGACGCACCTCTCATCGACATGCCGGTCCGTGTGATCGAAGCGGGCGGTCACAACCTCGGCGTTGCCATGGTTCAGCGGACCAATTCCGACCAGAACGCACTGATCCACGACAAGATCGACGAAATTTATTACGTGCTGGAAGGCGGCGGCACGCTGGTGACCGGTGGCACGCTGGTAAACGCGAAGCAGACGTCCTCCAGCCCGACCATTGGCCCTGGCTGGAGCGGCGCCAGCATCAAGGGCGGCGAAAGCCGGCAAGTCAACGCCGGCGATGTGGTTTTCATTCCGGCTGGCGTGGCGCACATGTTCACGCAACTGAGCGGGCCCATCCGCTATCTGGTTTATCGAGTGGACCCGAGCCGCGTTCTGGCCCTGAAATAAATAACCGTGTGAGGAGCTACAAATGCCGAGGCTTTTACGGGTAATTCTTGCTTTGCTTCTGTTCTGTATTTGCCTGTTGTCCCAAGCCCGCCTGCCAGGCGACCACATGCGCGTGCCGCCGGCCCGAGTCCCTTCCATTTACATGAGCGCTGCCGATATTCAGAGCGGCCTTGACAAGCTCGATCCCAAGTCAATCGCGACGCCGACCGGCGGCGCTGTCGAGGTGGGCAAAGGCGTGCATTGCGTGGTACGCCGCCGCGTATCCGGCCCTCAGTATGCGATCACTCACACCCGCGACCTCGAGTATCTGATCATCACCAAAGGCAGCGGGACGCTGGTCACAGGCGGAACTCTGGTCCCGCCCACCATCGACAGCGATATCTATCCCAATTCGAATCCGAACGCGACCATCCGTAGCGCCAGCGGCGTGAACGGCGGCTTGGCGCGGAAGATCGGCGTGGGCGACGTGATCGTGAGCCCACCCGGGACGCCGCACTGGCTTAGCGAAATCGACGGCACGATCGAGTACGTGGAGATACGCATCCCGAACGTCGATCCAGAGGCGGGGATCCAGCGCGCCGAGATCGCTCCTGCCGCAGGCAAGTGACCGGACCTGGACGCTGGCGCAAGTTATTTTCGTCAGAAGGCGGGAACTTCGCGATCAGGGAGTTGACCGGCTAACGTTGCCGTTGCATCCGCTCCAGCATCGGCAGGAGTTCCGGGAAGCTCAACCCCTCGCCTCGCCAGCGGCAGTCCTTGAGACCGTCGATCCCGGTCCAGGCGGAGTGATACAGCGTGTAGGCGTCCTTTTCGGTAGCAGCGCTCCAGGTGCCGTCGGCGCGCTGGGTATCCAACAAATATGCAATACCAGTCCGGATTGCTTCATCAGAAGTATTCAGGCCAAAGCTCTTTAAACTATCCAGGAATTCGCCCGTGGTCTCTGGATCGTGAAGCTCGATTGCTTCTCTCAAATTGCGTCGAAGATAGAAGTACTCGTCGGGCAGCAGTTCACGCCGCAGCAAATGTTGCCCGTAATCGTTCAGCGTATAGATTACGTGCGTGACGGAATAGATCGTGTCGAGAAAGACCGGATACGTAGTTTGGCGGCGATCGAGATAAGGATGCATTTGCGGGAGCCATTGCAGGACCTCGCGGTAAGGCGCTCCGAGCTGAATTCCGTAGCGATCGCCCGTATAGCTCGTGATCAAAGCGTCTTCCCAGATGCTGTATCTCGAACGCATGCGCAGCGGCCGGCCGCATTTCGCGCAGACCTTCGCTCCGCGCGCGTTCTGAAAAGAGTCGCGCTTGCATTCCTCCGGGATATCAGACGGCGGAGCTTCTTTCGCCGGATCGAAGAGCAGGTAATCCTGTGCGGTGAAACGCGCGGCCGCTCGCCGCAGCTCAGGTTTGACTCGTGCATCGCTCTGGCCGAGCTGCGATGCTGCCAGCCAGCCGAATACCATATCCGCAACCCCGTCCGCACTGGCACCTGCCGAGACGATCGAGTGCGTTCTCGCCCAGCGCGCTGCGGCTCTCCGTCCCATACGTCCTGCGGCTGCTCGCAACTGCGGATCGCCGGAGGCGGCGATCGAGTCGAAACAATACAGGTAGTCCGAGCCGTAATCGCTGAAATTGGCGGGGATCGCGGCCGATTGCTCTATGAACGCGAGCGCCCGCTCGATAGCGCCGGTGCGGTTCCGCTCCGTGTATTTCGATCCCGGCCAGAGCGGCGGGTTTGTTGCGGGCCGGCACCCGGAGAGCGCCAGACCGGCCAGACCTGCGAAGATCAGAACTCGACAGCGTGCGAACAATGCCGTCTAAAGCTTACTCGATGCCATCCCGACAGTGCTGCGCCGCCAATCACAGCCGCTGCAGTAACTCAGCCATCGCCGCCATGTTGGTGCGCAAATTGTAGTGCTGCAAGACTCGCTGCCGTCCCGAATTGCCCAAGCGCAAGCGCAAATCGGAATCGTCCATCAGGCGCGCCAGCGCACATGCCAGCGCCTCGTCGTCGCCCGCCTCCACTAACAATCCTTCGCTTTCGTGACGGATCAGCTCAGGGATCCCGGTGATCCACGTCGCCACACAGACGATCTCCATCGCCATGGCTTCCATCAAAACCACCGGAATGCCCTCTGCAAAGCTTGCGAGCGCGAAGATGTCGGCCTGCGCGTAAAGACTGAGCAGTTGCTCGGGCGTCTGCCAGCCTTCAAAAATCACTCTCCCGGTGAGACCGCGCCGCGCCACTTCGGCCTCGAGGGTGCTCCGTTCAAGTCCGTCTCCCGCGATTCGCAACGTCACCTCGCGCTTGCTGTGGATCAGGCGATCCATCGCGGCGATCATGACAGGAAAACCTTTCACAGCAGCCAGACGCCCGACGCTGAGAATTTCGAACCGGGCCGGATTGTAGCGGAACGCGCGCGGCGAGTACAGGTCCGGATCGACGCCCAGCCGAACCACATGCGCTTTGCCAGCGTGGCGTGAATCGGAGAATCGCGTCACCTGCTTTCGCCCGTACTCGCTGATCGTGCAGATGGCATCGAATGCCGCTACTTTGCGGGCCATGTGAAACCCAGTTGGATCGATAAACTCATCCGACCCGTGAATGGTGGCGGAACACTTCATGGACCACAGCCGGGACGCAAGCAGGCCCACGGTGGTTGTGAAATGCATGTGCACCTGCTCAAGGCGCTCGCGCCGCATCCAATCGGCCAATACAGCCGCCTCGGCAAAGTACAGCAGGTATCGAACCCCGCCCAGCCGCAGCGCGTACCAGAATGTGGTCGCAAACGCGCCCGGATGCCGCAGCAGCATCCGCACATTTGCCGCGAGTGCGGCGGCGACGCCGGCCGGCTTGATATAAAACGTGCTGCGCTGTTCTTCCTGCTCTTCGGGAGTAAGTTGATCGAACGGGCGGTCCGGCCCGCGGATCGATACTACGCGAATTTCAAGTCCCCGCTCGCGCAGGCTTCGTATTTCGCGCAGGATGAACGTGTGGCTGACCGCCGGATATTGACTGACCAGGTACGCGATCCGACGGGGCGAGTTCCTCAGGAAAGTCCGGCCTTCTTCCAAAGCTGCGAGACGCGCTGCTTTACATCCTCCCGCATGCGGATTACATCCGGCCAGGGACGTGTGAACCCTTCTTCTTTCCACTTGCGCGTGGCATCGATGCCCATCTTCGATCCGTAGTTTGCAAGACGGCTGGCGTGATCCAGTGAATCCACCGGCCCCAGTACAAACTGGATGTCCCGCTCGGGATCGATATTGTTGAGCGACTTCCAGGCTACTTCGCTGACGTTCTGCACATCCACGTCCTCGTCCACCACCACGATGCACTTGCTGAACATTGCCTGTCCCAAGCCCCAGATGGCATGCATCACTTTGCGCGCATGCAGCGGGTATGATTTGCGGATTGACACCAGAATCAGGTTGTGGAAAATGCCTTCCGCAGGCATGCAAATGTCGCGAACCTCGGGCAACTGCAAACGCATCAGCGGCAGAAAAATGCGCTCGATCGCTTTGCCCATGTAAAAATCTTCCATTGGCGGCGGGCCAACGATGGTAGTGGCATAGATCGGTTTTTTTCTCTGGGTGATGCAGCTGATGTGGAACACCGGGTAATCGTCCGCCAACGAGTAAAACCCCGTATGATCGCCAAACGGACCTTCGCGCCGCATTTCGCCAAGCTCGACGTAACCCTCCAGCACGATCTCGGCGTTGGCCGGGACTTCCAGGTCAGAAGTCTCGCACTTCACCATCTCCACCGGCTTACCGCGCAAGAAGCCCGCAATCATCATCTCGTCCAGGTCCGGCGGCAGCGGCAGAATAGCCGAATACATAGTCGCAGGATCTGAGCCGATCGCCACCGCAACATCCATGCGTGCCTGTTTACCCTCTGCAAGCAGCCGGCGGTGATGTTCGGCGCCTTGCTTGTGGGTCTGCCAGTGCATACCGGTTGTGCGCCCGTCGAAAACCTGCAAGCGGTAACAGCCGCAGTTGCGCTTGCCGGTTTCGGGATTCTTCGAGAACACCATCGGCAGCGTGATGAAACGGCCTGCATCCTCGGGCCAGCACTTTAATATCGGAAATTCATCCAGCGAAAAGGTGTCGCGCCGGATCACCTCCTTGCACGGCCCGTCGGAGACCATCTTCGGAAAAAATGAACCCATCTCGGCCAGTTTGGGCAGCATCTTCAGTTTTCCGATGAGGCCTTCCGGCATCCGCATTTCCAGGTAATCGGAGATGCGGCGCGCGATGTCTTCAACCGAATCCACTTCCAGTGCGATCTGCATCTTGCGTTCGCTGGCGAAGCTGTTGATCAGCACAGGCACGTTGCTGCCTGTCGGCTTTTCGAACAGCAGCGCGGGGCCGCCGCCTTTGACCGCCCGGTCGGCGAATTCCGTAATCTCCAGGACCGGGTCTACCTCCAAAGAAATGCGCTTCAGTTCCTTGTGCTTTTCGAGCGCGGCGATGAAATCGCGCAGATCGCTATAGGCCATAAGTGATTGGGATCGCCCAGGTTTTACTATGATGGAAAATCAGTCCCGATGACAAATCGAACGGCTTTCATCACCGGCGCCAGCCGAGGGATCGGACGTGCGTGCGCGGTCGCGCTGGCCGAGGCGGGAGCACGGGTCGCCGTCGCCGCGCGCACCAGGGATCAAATCGAGGAACTGGCACACCAGCTTCGGGCGCAAAGCCGCGAGGCCGTCGCGGTCGCCATGGACATATCGAGCGCCGAATCCATTAAGGAAGGCCTCGCCAAGACCGCTAAGGACTTCGGTCCGATCTCGATCCTGGTCAACAATGCCGGCATCACTAAAGATGGCCTGGCAATGCGAATGAAAAAAGACGATTGGGACTCGGTGATCGCCACCAATCTGACCGGTGCTTTTCTTGCAATCCAGCAGGTGTTGCCCGGCATGATGCGCGAGCGCTGGGGACGGATCGTCAACATTTCTTCGGTCGTCGGCGAGGCAGGCAATCCCGGCCAGGCCAATTACGTTGCCTCCAAGGCGGGCCTCATCGGCCTGACGAAAGCGATCGCCCAGGAGATGGCCAGCCGCAACATCACCGTGAATGCCGTCGCCCCCGGCTATATCGAGACGGATATGACTCAGGGCCTCTCGCAGGAACTGAAGGACAAAATGCTGGAGCACATTCCTCTGAAGCGCATCGGCCGGCCCGAAGACGTTGCCGCAGCAGTACGGTTTTTGGCCAGCGAAGAGGCCAGCTACATTACCGGCCACGTCCTGGACGTAAACGGCGGCCTGCGGATGTAAAAGAAGCCGCGCCGGCCGCATCTAGTACGATAAAAGTATCCCCGACATGGACGCCGCAAGCGTGGATCTTAAGAAAACTGTCAATCTTCCCAAGACTGACTTCTCGATGAAGGCCAATCTGGCTCAAATGGAGCCGAAGATGCTCGAACACTGGGAAGCCGAGGGCTTGTACGAGAAGATCCGCGCCGCTTCGAAGGGCCGCCCTCGCTACGTGCTGCACGATGGGCCGCCGTACGCCAACGGTGAAATCCACCTCGGCACCGCGTTCAACAAAATCCTGAAAGATTTCGTGGTCAAAAGCAAGACCATGGCGGGTTTCGATTCCCCCTACGTCCCGGGTTGGGACTGCCACGGCCTGCCGATCGAAGCCAAGGTCGATAGCCACCTCGGCTCCAAAAAAGCCTCGATGACCGCGGTCCAAATTCGCGCTGAATGCCGCAAATACGCTGCGAAATATGTCGACCTGCAGAAGCGCGATTTCGTCCGCGTGGGCGTCCTCGGCCGCTGGAAAGAGCCCTATCTAACGATGAGCGCCGAGTTTGAATCGGTGATCGCGGGCGCTTTCGTCGAGTTTCTGGATCGCGGCTACGTGTACAAGGGTCTCAAGACGGTCAATTGGTGCATTCACGACCGCACCGCGCTGGCCGAAGCCGAAATCGAATACGAGAACCACACCAGCCCGTCCATCTGGGTTCGCTTCGCGCTCACTTCAGACCCGGCTCTGATCGATTCTGCCCTCGCCGGGCGCAAAGTCTACGGCCTGATCTGGACCACGACGCCTTGGACCATTCCGGCCAACGTCGCCATCGCCTACCATCCGAAATTCGAATACGTCGCGGTTGAGCTTGGCGAGGACGTCTATATTGTGGCGGTGGAACTTTTGAAAACCACCGCGGAGAAGCTCGGCTGGAAAGAACCCAAGGCAATCGCGGGATTCAAGGGAAGCAAGCTGGAAGGCGCCATCTTCCGCCATCCCTTTCTCGAGCGCGATTCGCTCGGCATCCTGGCCGAGCACGTAACCCTGGATCAAGGTACCGGAGCGGTCCACACCGCTCCGGGCCACGGTCAAGAAGACTTCGAGGTCGGAACGAAATACGGGCTGCCGGTTTACTGTCCGGTCGATGCCGCGGGAAAATTCTTCCATGCGGAAGGCGCTGCCGGCCGCCTGCCGGAAGACATTATTGGAAAAACCGTTTGGCAGGCTAACCCCGTCGTCATCGGCATTCTGAAATCGACGGGTGCGCTGCTCGGCCACGAAGAACTGGCACACAGCTATCCGCACTGCTGGCGCTGCCATCACGCCACGATTTTCCGCGCTACGGAGCAGTGGTTCATCGGGATGGAGCGCAACGATCTGCGCTCGCGCGCCCTGCACGCCATCAAACAAGTGAAGTGGCTGCCCGCCTGGGGCGAGGAGCGCATCACCAACATGATCGCGACCCGCCCGGACTGGTGCATCTCACGCCAGCGCGTGTGGGGAGTGCCCATCACGGTCTTCTACTGCGAGCAATGCCAGGAAGCGCTCACGGATCGCAAGATCCTGGATCGCGTAGTGGAATTGTTCCGGCAGCACTCGTCGGATGTCTGGTACGACCGCTCTGCCGCCGACCTGGTCGGCCCCGAAACGGCCTGCCCGCGCTGCGGCGGCCGCGAATTTCGCAAAGAAAAAGACATTCTGGACGTGTGGTTCGATTCCGGCTCCAGCCATCTGGCGGTCCTCAACGCTCGTAACGATCTGCCCTGGCCTTCCAACATGTACCTGGAAGGCGCCGATCAATATCGCGGATGGTTCCACAGCTCACTCCTGGTCGGCGTGGCGCTGCGCGGCGAGGCCCCTTACAAAGAGTGCGCCACAAACGGCTGGACCCTGGATGAACAAGGCCGCGCGATGTCCAAATCGCTCGGCATCGGCATTCATCCCGATCATATCATTCCCAAGTACGGTGCCGACGTGCTGAGGCTATGGGCCGCTTCAGTGGATTTCACCGAAGACGTGCGGTTGTCCGACACGATTCTGCAGCGGTTGAGTGAAGCGTACCGGAAGTACCGCAATACCTTCCGCTGGGCGCTCGGCAACTTGAACGATTTCGATCCCGCGCACGACGCGATCCCCGGCGATCAACTGCTGGAGATCGACCGCTGGGTACTGCTGCGCGCCGAGGAGGTGGTGGCTCAATGCCGCGCCTGGTATGCCGAGTTCGCATTCCACAAAGTATATCGGGCGGTGTACGACTTTTTCGCCAGCGAACTCAGCGCCATTTACATCGATGCCTCTAAGGACGCGCTTTACACGGCCGCCCCAAAAGCGCATCGCCGCCGCAGCGCGCAAACCGCGATTCATCGCATTACACACGCGCTGGTGCGCCTGGTTGCGCCGCTGCTTTCCTTCACGACAGAGGAAGTCTGGGGACATTTAACAACACCGCCGGGTAGCCCGGAAAGCGTGCATCTCGCTCTTTTCCCTGAGCCGGAGGATCTGACGGCCGGATTCAACGCGGAGCAGCGGAAACAAGCCGCCGATTGGGAAAAGCTGATCGAAGTGCGCGGCGACGTGCTGAAAGCACTGGAGGTCGCGCGTCAGCATAAATTTATTGGCGCTCCGCTCGAAGCGCTCGTCCGGCTGAAAGCTGCCGACAATCTACACGCCTTGCTCGAGCGCTATGCCAACGAACTGCCCGGCCTGTTCATTGTTTCGCAGGTTGTTTTGGAGCCTGGCCGCAGTGCTCTAGAGGTGGAGATCGAGCGCGCGCTCGGCCAAAAGTGCGAGCGTTGCTGGAAATATACAACAGATGTGGGCAAGGACTCTGAATTCCCCAGCTTATGCGCCGCATGCGTGGGGGCTGTCCGGGAAATGTTGGGCGAGTGAGATGGGCTCGCGCATTTTGCCCTTCGTTGCCGCGATTATCGTCTTTGTTCTGGACAGAATCACGAAAGACCTTATCAAGTCCAGCTTTTCGCTCTGGGATACACGGGCTGTCATCCCGGGGCTATTCAACATCGTTCACACTGAAAATCCGGGTATCGCGTTCGGGATGCTGGCCACATTGGTGAATCCGTGGCGGAACCTCATCCTGATCGGTTTCTCCATCCTCGTCCTGGCCATAATCTCCGCGGTGCTACTAAAAACGGGCGGTACGGGCCAACTCGTTCGCATGGGCCTGGCGCTGGTGATGGGCGGAGCGCTCGGTAATTTGTTCGACCGTATTGTACACGGGACGGTAACGGATTTCGTCGAACTACATGTAGGCGATCATTATTTCCCTGCCTTCAACGTGGCCGACAGCGCGATCACAGTCGGCGCGTGCCTGCTGCTCCTGGATATGTGGTATTCGAAGGAAAGGAAGAGCCAAACGGCGGAGTTTTCTAGATAGGCGGTCGCCGGAACGACGATGTTTCCAAAACTAATCTCGATAGGGCACTTCTTTGTACCGACCTACGGTACCTTGGTCGCTCTCGGCTTTCTGATGGGACTGTGGGTGACTGTGCGCCTCGCGCGTCGCAGCAAGCTGCCCACTGAGCCTGTTACTAACCTGGCGATCTATTGCGCGCTGGCGGGCCTGGCTGGCGCAAAGTTGTTCATGATCCTCTTCGATTTCGGCGACTACTGGAACGGCAGCAGGAAGCTGTTCTCGATGGATACCCTCCAGGCCGCGGGCGTCTACCAGGGTGGTTTTCTGCTGGCTTTAGTAACCGCAGCGCTGTACATCCGGCATAACCGGTTGCCGGGGCTCCCGACCTGCGATGTTTTCGCTCCCGGAATTGCATTGGGGCAGGCCATCGGGCGCATTGGCTGCTTTTCCGCGGGTTGCTGCTGGGGTGTCGAGTCCCACCTCCCCTGGTCTGTGACTTTCCGCAATCCTGAAGCCTGGAACTTGACTGGGGTGCCGCTGGGCGTGCCATTGCATCCAACGCAGCTTTATGAATCGGTTGCGGATGCCTTAATCTTTTTCTTTCTGTACCGTGCCATCTCGCGTCCGCACCAGCCCGGCGCCATTCTCGGATGGTATTTGGCCTTATATTCCAGCGCGCGGTTCGTCATCGAATTCTACCGGTTCCATGAGCAGGGGCTACATTTCGGGCTCTCTTATACTCAATGGATCTCGTTAGCCACATTGCTGGCAGGCGTCGCGCTGCTGATCACTCGCCGCAGCGCGCCGAAGTTGGCATTGAGCACCTAATCCGGCCTCACCTAAGTCCGGCTCAGGCTTCCTCAATGCGGATACGCTTGATCGGGGAAGTCTCGCCAGTTAGGATGCGGACCTTCGTCTTTGCGACCCCGAGCTTATCCGCAATAAATTCGCGCAGCGCATCGTTGGCTTTGCCTTTTTCGGGCGCGGCCGCGACCTTCACCTTCCAGGTTCCATCGGGCATTCTGCCGGCCAGCTCCGTGCGGGGGCTTTTCGGAATTACCTTTACTCGCAAGTCCATCGGCGTCAGGCGCCTGGTTGGCCGGCACAGAACCGCGCCACGGTTTCGAGCACTTTTTTCGAGGAACAGGGTTTCACCAGGAACTCGTCGACCGGAAGTGCGCGTTCGCTTCGAGCCCCGGAAAGCACAATAATACGCGCGGATAGCTCGGTCGCGGCCAGGATCAATTTCACTCCGTCGTCGACCTGCGGGATGCGCAGGTCCATAAGTACCGCGTGGCAACCGCGCAATTGCGGCAGAGCCGCGGCTGCGCTCTGAGCCGTCCGGACTTCATAACCCGCGTCCTCCAGCAACTGCCGGCGCATCGAGAGCTGATCCAGATCGTCTTCCACCACCAGAATTGCAGCCATCAACTAAACTCGATTCGCGCAATCACCAGCTGGGGCATCTGGTTGTTCCAGCTTCCCGGAATATCGTCGAACGGCAGCCGGAAATTCCGGGTTTCTCCCGGTTTGAGCCCTCCCTTGACGATGGCTACACGCTCCCTCAAGATCACCTCCCCATAAACGTTATAAAAAACGCAGTAGACGTCAGCGCCACTTACCTGCCGGCTGCCCGTATTGGTGATCTTCCCCTCGATTTCGGTCACAGTCTGCCCAACGTAGCTCTCGGTTGCTTTCATCGACACATCGGCCAATTGCAGGTTGTGAACGTAAGCCTTCGCATCGGCGCTCAGCGGGAGGGCGCCGGCGGCGGGCCGCGGACGGTTCACATACCAAGCCAGGCTGCCGCCCATAACGAGCACGGCAGCAAGCACAGAGATTGCAACTTTGCTGTTCACAACCGGGGAACTGAGTCCTGGATACAGCATACGCAAACCCTCGCGCAGGGTACAATGAGACGTTTCGGTCCAAACATGGGAAACATCATTGTTCTGGGTGCTCAGTGGGGGGATGAGGGCAAGGGGAAGGTCGTCGATCTCTTTTCAGAGAACTTCCAAATCGTGGCGCGATATCAGGGTGGCCACAATGCCGGTCATACCGTATTCATCGGAGAGAAGAAATTTGTTCTAAAGCTCATCCCGAGCGGGATTCTGCGGCCGGGCGTGCAGGCGGTAATCGGTAACGGCGTCGTTGTAGATCCCACGGCGCTGCTGGACGAGATCGAGACGCTTCAGCGCGCGGGGATCCCAGTCGAGAAACAGCTTGCGATTAGCGATCGGGCCCATGTCATTTTTCCGTTTCACCGAATCATCGAAAAAATGTCGGAGGCGCGCGAAAATCGGATTCCCATCGGCACTACGTCGCGCGGCATTGGCCCTTGTTACGAAGACAAGATCGGGCGCCGGGGCATTCGCATCGCGGATCTGTACGAGCGTGAAGCTTTCTGCGCGCTGTATTCGGCTCTGGCCCAGGACAAGCAACTGCTAGCGCAGACCTTCGATATTCAAGAACCGATCGATTACGAGAAGATCCGCGACCAGTATTTGAAACTAGCGGACCGCATCCGGCCTATGGTATGCGATACCGCTCAGCTTCTCAACGACGCGATCCGCGACGGCAAGCGCGTCTTGTTTGAGGGTGCTCAGGGAACTATGCTCGACGTCGACCATGGCACATATCCGTTCGTTACTTCGTCCAGTTCGACGGCCGGAGGAGCTTGCACCGGCATGGGTGTGCCGCCCACTCAGATTCATGGCGTGATCGGCGTCTCGAAAGCTTATACGACCCGCGTTGGGAGCGGCCCATTTCCCACCGAGCTAAACGACGAGACCGGCGAGAGAATCCGCAAGGCAGGCAACGAGTACGGGGCTGTCACTGGCCGGCCGCGCCGCTGCGGCTGGTTCGATGTCCCGGTACTGCGCTACACGGCTATGATTAATGGCTTCAGCAGCCTG